>Ga0055584_100006090_pt1 | contig 11821 bp, 8 predicted proteins | sample OSDHelmetaG_FD_58716 | JGI IMG/M metagenome (GOLD analysis project Ga0055584, IMG submission 58716) | Pelagic marine sediment microbial communities from the LTER site Helgoland, North Sea, for post-phytoplankton bloom and carbon turnover... | ecosystem: Environmental > Aquatic > Marine >... | reverse complement strand
TCGCAGCAACTTCTGATCGTCGACGGCGATCCCGTTCAACGTCGCCTATATAGCGAAATCGTCGAATCCATGGGATTCCGCGCAGAAACGGCCGATGACGGCGGTGTTGCGCTGGAAATGCTGCTGGATGCCAATCAGCCGCTGCGGCCAGATTGCGTGCTTCTGGACCTCAACATGCCTGGTGTCGACGGCATGACGGTGCTGGAAAAGCTGACACCGACCCTGCCCGACCTTCCCGTGGTTGTGCTGACCGGCCATGGCGGCGTCGATATTGCCGTAAAGGCGATGCGCGCTGGCGCATCCGATTTCATCGTGAAGCCGGTTGCGCCCGAACGGCTGAAGGTCACGCTGGACAATGCCATGAAGCTGGGTTCCCTGCGGGGAGAGGTTTCGCGGCTGCAGCGCCAGGCTGATGGCGGCATTCGCACCGATGACATCATTGGCAACAGTGATGCCCTGCGCGCCACCATCGATTTGGCGATGCGTGCGGCCCAATCACAGATTCCGGTGCTGATCGAAGGTGAAAGCGGCGTCGGCAAGGAACTGATCGCACGCTTTGTGCAGAGCAACGGGCCGCGTGTCGGCAAGCCGTTCGTGACGGTGAACTGTGGCGCGATTCCTGAGAACCTCATTGAGAGCATGCTGTTTGGTCATGAAAAGGGTGCGTTCACCGGCGCCTCTGCCAAGCATATCGGCAAGTTCGAGGAAGCTGACGGCGGCACCCTGTTCCTGGACGAGATCGGCGAACTCAAACCTGACATGCAGGTCAAGTTGCTGCGCACCCTGCAGGAAGGCACGGTCGACCCGGTCGGCGGGCGCAAGACGGTTCATGTTGATGTGCGCCTGATTGCCGCAACCAATCGCGACCTTTTTGCGATGGTGAACGAAAACGGCTTCCGTGAAGATCTCTATTACCGCATCAACGTGTTCCCGTTGCATGTTCCGCCGCTGCGTGAACGCAATTCGGACATTCCCGAGCTGGTGAACCATTTCGTGCGGCGCTTTGCCGCACTCGAGCACAAGCCGGTATCGTCGGTCGAAGATGCCGCCATGACGATGCTTTCAGGTTACGCCTGGCCCGGCAATGTGCGCCAGCTTGAGAATGCCGTGTTCCGCGCGGTGGTGCTGTGTGACGGAGAGCGCCTTTCAACCAGCGACTTCCCGCATATTGCGCGCGCCCAGGGCGTGCCGCTGGAAGGCCTGATTGGGGCCGGCACCAAGGCAGCGCCCCAGCCCAGCGGCAGTGAGGAAATGAACGGACGTCTTCCCGTCCTTGGCCAGGACGGCGAAATCCGTGCGCTGGCCGAGGTCGAAGCTGACGTGATCCGCTATGCGCTGGATCATTATCGCGGGCAGATGTCGCGTGTTGCGCGCCGTCTGGGCATAGGACGCTCGACGCTTTACCGCAAAGTTCGCGACATGGGCCTGGACGCCGGTGACGATCCCGACGGCCCGCAGCCCGAGGGCGCCCCTGCCCGATGATTTCTTGACCTCCAAGGTTCGGCCCGGTGTAGGTTTATGTCCTGCATAACGCCTTTCTGACGGAGATCACGTGAGCAACGTCAGCGTCTCCCTTGACGATCGCTATGCCCGCCAGGAAGGCCGTGTGCTGCTGTCTGGCACCCATGCTCTGGTGCGCCTGCCCATGCTGCAATACGCGCGTGATCAGGCAGCCGGACTCAACACCGCCTGCTTTGTGACGGGTTACCGGGGCTCCCCCCTGGGGGGCCTCGATTCCGCACTTTGGCAGGCGCGCCAGTTTGCCGAACAACATGCCATCCACTTCACGCCGGGCCTCAACGAAGACCTGGCCGCAACGTCGGTCTGGGGCAGCCAGCAAACCGACCTCTTTCCCGACGCCACTGTCGATGGTGTCTTTGCCATGCTTTATGCCAAGGGCCCCGGCATCGACCGCTCCGGCGACGCGCTGAAACACGGCAACACGGCGGGCACCTCTCGCAATGGCGGGGTGCTGGTGCTGGCGGGCGATGATCACACCTGCAAATCCTCAACCTCGGCCCACCAGAGCGAATTTGGGCTGGTCGACGCCATGATCCCCGTGCTGCACCCAGCCGGAGCCCAGGAGTTTCTGGACTATGGCCTGCATGGCTGGGCGCTTTCGCGCTATTCCGGGCTTTGGGCCGGGATGAAGCTGGTTTCGGAGACGGTCGACACAACGACGTCAGTCATGATCGATCCTGCGAACCCCCGGATCATCCTGCCGAAGGATGGCGTGATGCCGCCAGAAGGCGTGCACATACGCTGGCCCGACGATGCGCTGGCCAAGGAAGAACGGTTGCATCGCTACAAGATCGACCTGGCACTGGGTTATGCCCGAGCCAATGGCCTGGACCGCGCTGTGATCGAAAACCCCGGCGCCCGCCTGGGTATCGTGACAGTCGGCAAGTCCTATCTGGATGTGCGTCAGGCGCTGGCCCAACTGGGTCTCGATGATGATGCAGCAAGGAAACATGGCATCAGCCTCTACAAGGTTGCGATGCCCTGGCCGCTGGAACCAAACGGCATCAAGGCGTTCGCCGAAGGGTTGGACGAGATCTTCGTGATCGAAGAGAAGCGCGGGCTGATCGAGCCACAGATCCGTGATGTTCTTTATGCCTTGCCCGACGGCGCAAGGCCGCGCGTGGTTGGCAAGCAGGATGATGCCGGTCAAACGCTCCTGCCCTCCTGGGATGAATTGTCGCCGGCGATGATTGCTACCGCGCTGGTCGCAAGGCTGGAGGCACTGGGAGGCGCTGGCGACCTGAAGGGGCGCGCGACGGCGCTGCAGGAACGGCTGGAACGTGTTGCCAGCGACAGCGCGCCGGTTTCGCGCATTCCCTATTTCTGCTCAGGCTGCCCCCACAGCAGTTCGACCCATGTGCCCCAAGGCAGCCAGGCCTTTGCCGGCATTGGCTGCCACTATCTGGTCCAGAGCATGGAGCGCAACACGGTCACCTTCACCCAGATGGGTGCCGAGGGTGCCAACTGGATCGGTCTTTCGCCCTTCCGCGCCACGAACCATGTGTTCGTCAACATCGGTGACGGCACCTATGTCCATTCCGGTCTTCTGGCGATCCGCGCTGCGGTCTCGGCGGGCGTCAACGTGACCTACAAAATCCTCTACAACGATGCCGTCGCCATGACGGGGGGCCAGCCGTTCGAGGGTTCGCCCAGCGTGCAGGCAATCAGCCATCAGCTCTATGGTGAGGGTATCGGCCGCATTGCCGTTGTGACCGATGAGCCCGGCAAGTATGGCGCAGGTGCCACCGGATTTGCCGAAGGTGTCACCATTCACGACCGCGAGGAGCTTGATGCCGTGCAGCGGGGCATGCGGGACGTACCCGGTGTCTCTGCGCTGATTTATGATCAGGTCTGCGCCACGGAAAAACGAAGGCGGCGCAAGCGCGGCACAATGGTTGATCCGCCCAAACGGGTCATGATCAACGAAGCGGTCTGTGAAGGCTGCGGGGACTGCGGCGTGGCGTCCAACTGTCTTTCCGTCATGCCGGTAGAGACCGAATTCGGACTTAAACGACGGATCGATCAGTCCTCCTGCAACAAAGACATGAGCTGCCTGAAGGGGTTCTGCCCCAGCTTCGTGACGATTGAAGGTGCAGAGCTGCGCAAGCCTGAGCCGAGCAATCTGGATGCGCTTCTGGGTGAGGAGATTGCCGAGCCCGATTTGCCGGACCTGGCAAAGCCATGGTCCATCGTGATTGCCGGGGTCGGGGGAACCGGTGTTGTTACACTGGCCCAAATTCTTGGCTGGGCAGCCCATATCGACGGCCGTGGCATCGCAGTACTCGATCAGATCGGCCTGGCCCAGAAGTACGGCGGCGTGACAAGCCATGTGCGGATCGCAGCATCGCCCGAAGGGCTGCATGCTTCCAAGATCGGCGTCGGTGAGGCCGACCTGTTGCTGGGGTGTGATCTGGTTCAGTGTTCGGCGACCGAGGTTCTGGCGCGTGGCTATGCGGGGCGCACACGTGCCGTCATCAACCGCCATGCGGCGCCCACAGGCGCCTTCACCCGCGATGTCGAGGCCACCATCACAGCGCAGCCCCTGATCGAGCGGATCGGCAGGGTGACATGCGATGTCTGGGCCAATGATCTGACGGAGCAGGCTGCGGCCCTGTTTGGTGACAGCATCGCGGCCAACATGATGTTGCTGGGGGCAGCCTGGCAGATGGGCCTGGTGCCTATCCGCCTGGAAGCGATCGATCAGGCGATCGCTCTGAACGGCGTCGCCATTGAGGGCAATCGCCGGGCCTTTGCATTGGGGCGCCATGCAGCGCGCAACCCCGACGCGGTCGCCCGGGCCGCGGCAGAAACTCGCCCGGTGTCACGCGATCATCGCCTCTCGGAGACGCTGGACGAGCGTATTGACCGGCGAAGCGAGCATCTGGCGGGCTATCAGAATCAGTCGCTCGCCGCGCGTTATCGCGCACTTGTGGAACAGGCACGGTCAGCCGAAGAGGCCGCCATGCCCGGCGTCGTCGAACTGACCGAAGCCGTTGCAAAGGGCTATCACAAACTTCTGGCGATCAAGGATGAATATGAAGTCGCACGCCTTTTGACGGACCCTGTGTTCGAGGACAGGCTCGCCCGTGACTTTCAACCGGGCGGAGTCACACGTTTCCACCTCGCCCCGCCTCTGCTTGCGCGCCTGGACCCGGCAACGGGTCGTCCACGCAAGATCAGCTTCGGGCCGTGGTTGAAGCCGTTTCTGCGCGGCCTTGCGGGCCTGAAGGGTTTGCGAAATACCACCCTCGACCCCTTTGGCTACAGCGCGGAACGCCGCGCCGAACGAAGCCTGATCAGCCAGTATGAAGACGACGTTGCCAGACTGCTGGCAAACCTGACGCCCGGAAACCACGCCATTGCCGTGGCCCTGGCGCAATTGCCGCAGGAGATCCGCGGGTTCGGTCCGGTTAAGGAGCAGGCGATGCAACGCGCTGCCGAACGCCGTGGTGAGCTACTGGCAGCGTTTGCTGCACCGCCGGAACAGGCGCAGGCTGCACAGTAATCCAGGGAGGAGAAACGACATGGCAGACCAGGAGAGTGGCGTAGCATTGGTGATTGGCGCAGGTGGTGGCCTGGGCTCCGGGTTGGCACGGCAGTTTTCTTCTGCGGGCATGGAGGTCGCCATTGCGTCACGCAACCCACACAATGCAGAAGGGTTGGCCAGGGATGTCAATCGGGTGACCGATAGCCCGGTGCATGGCTATGGCTGCGACGCGACCGATGAAACCGATGTTGCCGCCCTGTTTGACCGCGTCACCGGAGAGCTCGGCCTGCCCGATCTGGTGGTTTACAACGCCAGCGGATTCCTGATGAAGCCGGTCATGGAGATCGAGACCGACGAACTGGTGAACCAGTGGAATGTGACCTGTTTGGGTGGCTTCATTGTCGGCCGGGAAGCAGCACGACGCATGAGCAAACGCGGCAGCGGCAGCCTCCTCTTCACGGGCGCGACGGCCTGCTACAAGGGTTCAGCGAACTTCGCAGGGTTTGCTGTCGGCAAGTTCGGCTTGCGCGCGCTGGCGCAATCCATGGCACGCGAATTGGGCCCCCAGGGGGTGCATGTTGCCATCGTCAACATCGATGGTGAGATCAACGGCCCCGATCACGCCCACGAGATCGCCGAAAAGGGCGTTGACGCCCTGCTTGACCCCGATGCCATCGCCCAGACCTATCTGGCTCTGCACCGCCAGCACCACACGGCCTGGAGCCATGAAGTCGATCTGCGGCCCGCGATCGAGAAATGGTGACGGTGGCTTTCCAGTATTCGTGTCATTCCAGAGGAGCATCGCGACATCCGGGATCTCGGTCCGCACATTGCTCCTGAAACACGTCATCGCGAGGTCCCGGCTCAAGGCCGGGATGACACGGCACAGTCTGGCTCAGTGGCTCTCGCCGCGGGCCGCGGCTTCAGCGGCGCGGCGCCTTTCGCCCTCTTCAAAAATTGCGATCTTTTCAGCGGGTGCCTTTTCCTGGTGTTTGGTTTTGTAGTCGCCATAAGGCATGCCGTAGATCACTTCGCGGGCTTCATCGTAATCGATCTCGACGCCACGCTCCTGGGCTTCGGCGCGGTACCATTTTGACAGGCAGTTCCGGCAGAAATCAGCCAGATTCATGAGGTCGATGTTCTGCACATCAGGCTTGCGCTGGAAGTGATCCTGCAGACGCCGGAAGACGGCAGCTTCGATCTCGGTACGGGTGGCATCATCCATGGCGCTTCTCCTGTCGCTTGGTGCGTGTCGGTTTCATCTGTTCATGTGGGATCGGCGGCGGCGAACCTCAAGATGTTCCAGCGACCGTGCGTTGCGCGATATCAGCGACAACGGCACGCATTGCATCCTTGTGCTGATCTTCTCCACCAGCCCCGGCATAGACCGCAAGCTGATGTTCGGCCCCGGTGCCGTCGCGCACGATCGCGCGTGCGCGTTCGACTTCAGCGGTGCAGCCCAGGGCTTCTGCGTCTTCGGCTACCAGTTCCAGGATCTCTTCGAGCAGGTCGCTATAGGGAATGAGCGAGCGTTTGCCGAAATCGACAAGCTGGCTCTGGCTGCCGTAACGCTGCGCAAGCCAACGGTTCTCTTGAATCAGGATGTTGGGATACTCGCGCCAGCGCTGGTTGCCGACCCGAAGCCGGTAGAGCATGCGCAAGATGCACTGGAACAGCGCGGCAATGGTCAGCGCATCCTCCATGCTGGGACAGACATCGCAGATGCGCATCTCGAGTGTCGGAAAACTGGAGCTTGGACGCAGATCCCACCAGAGCTTGGAGCCATCCTGAACCAGTCCGGAACTGGTCATGTGTTCAATCGTGCGCTGATAGTCGGTCCAGCTTGCCATGGGTTCGGGAAGGCCGGTGCGCGGCAGGCTGTCGAATACGGTGAGACGATAGCATTTCAGACCGGTATCCCTGCCCTGCCAGAACGGTGAGGAGGTCGACAGGCAAAGCAGGTGCGGCAGGAAGTAACGTGCCTGGTTCATCAGGTCGATACGCAGCTCTTCGTCCTCGATCCCGACATGGACATGCATGCCGCATATGAGCAACCGGCGCGCGACCGCCTGCATATCGCGGGCAAGGTCTTCGTAACGCTGTTTGGGCACGTAACTCTGGTCGCGCCAGTCACCATAGGGATGGGTTGAAGCGGCAATGGGGGCAAGGCCGTACTTGCCGGCAACTCTGGCGACGCCGCTTCTGAGGCGCATCAGCTCGGCACGCACTTCGCTGATATTCTTGCAGACCCGCGTGCCGATCTCGACCTGGGCACGAAGGAATTCCGGCGTTACCTGATCGCCCAGCTCCTTGACGCAATCATCGATCAGGGAATCAGGCGGGTTATCGGCGAGATCACCGGTCTGGGTGTCGACCAGGAGATACTCTTCCTCGACACCCATGGTGAAAGCTGGTTCACGCAAGGCCATGCATCAACCCTCCCGCCGGTAGAGTGCTTCATTGTCCAGGATGGCACTGAAACTCTCGATCATTATCTGGGTCCAACGTTCCACCCCTGCTTCATCATCGATCAGATCCTGACGGATTTCGATCTGGATGTTCGCGCGACCATACCGCGCGGCATGCATCGGCATGGTGTAGCCGTGGGGCGAAGCCCCTGAATAGGGTTCATTGTCGCCGACACAAAGGTCGCCGCGACTGCGCAGGTGGTCGATGAGGGGGTGCGCCATGCGGCCATCACGATCCCAGAGAACACCGATGTGCCAGGGCCGCTCGCCTATTCCCATGACCGGGGTGAAGCTGTGCATCATGATGATGGGTGGAACCTTGCCACGCGCCTCGACCCCTTCAATCACGGCGGCACATGCCTCGTGATAGGGCCAGAAACAGGCATCGGCCCGATCGGCGGCGTCCTGATCACTGATGTCCTGATTAGCCGGAACAGGCGAGCCGTCGCTGATGGGCACGATCGACTGCTCATCCGTTAGCTGGCGGTTACAGTCGATAACCAAACGCGAATAACCGGCAAGCACACCAGGTGCGTCAAAATGCGCAGAAAGACGACGCGTGATCGCAGCAGCACCGATATCCCAGCCGATATGACGGTTCAGTTCTTCTGCCGGGAGCCCCAGATTTTCCAGCGCCAGAGGTACCTTGTTACTGGCGTGATCGCACAGAAACACGAACGATGCCTTGCCGCGGGGATTGAGGATTTCATAGGCAGGCGGATCGTCGGGACCCAACAGGGGGTCGCCGTCCACACGCGTGTCCGTAAAGGAGTCTCGTTGTACCGTATCCATGGGGCCGGACCCTAAAGCGGATCAGGGCTTCGTGGAACCACCCAGTAGCGCCACACGAGCGGGATATTCCCCCGAATCTCGCCACCAATTTAAGCGCAGAGGCCACGATGTGCGTTGCCAGTCCAGACGCGCCATGCCAGAACGATGCTCCATGATTGATGATCCACGCCAGTTCCTTAGAGCGCTTTTCGATGCTGCCGTAGACGCTGCACGCGCCGATGTATGTCTGGCCGGACGTCTTCCCGAACCGCCCAGGGGCCGCACCGTCGTGGTCGGCGCAGGCAAGGCTGCCGCAGCCATGGCTGCAGCCGTGGAGGCACAGTGGCAGGGCCAGCTTTCGGGCCTTGTGGTGACGCCCTATGGCCATGATGTACCCACCCGCCACATCGAGGTCGTGCAGGCTTCGCACCCGGTGCCTGACGAGGCAGGAACACACGGCGCCCAGCGCGTGCTTGAGGCCGTAAAAGGGCTGACCGAGGATGATCTGGTGCTTTGCCTGATCTCTGGGGGTGGCTCCGCGCTTCTCGCCCTGCCTGCTCCCAGGGTTTTGCTGGAAGACAAGCAGGCCGTCACAAAGGCATTGCTGCGATCAGGCGCAACGATTCACGAGATGAACTGCGTGCGCAAACACCTCTCGGCGATCAAGGGCGGGCGCCTTGGTGTGGCCGCCGCGCCGGCACGGGTCGTCACACTTGCTATCTCGGATGTGCCCGGCGATGACATCTCGGTCATCGCTTCGGGGCCCACCGTGGCTGACCCCAGCACGCGCGAAGAGGCCCTGGCGCTGATCGAGCGATACCAGATTGCAGCACCCGCATCCGTTCTGGAGCATCTGCAGGACCCCGCGAGCGAAACACCCAAGCCCGGCGACCCGCGCCTTTTTGGTGTCACCGCCGAAGTCATCACCACGCCGCAGGATTCCCTGCAGGCTGCCGCAGCCATGGCACGTGAGCACGGTGTTACGCCGGTGGTATTGGGAGATACGGTAGAGGGCGAAGCCCGCGATGTGGCACTGGTCCATGCAGCTGTAGCGCGCGAGGTTGCCCGGAACGGCAGGCTGGCAACGCCACCGGCTGTGATTCTTTCGGGCGGAGAAACCACCGTCACACTGCGTGGCGAAGGTGGCAGCGGCGGGCGCAATCAGGAATTCCTGCTGGCCCTGGCGTCTGCCCTATTGGGAACCCCATGCATTCATGCACTTGCATGCGATACCGATGGTATCGACGGGTTCAGCAAGGCAGCAGGTGCAATCATCGACCCCTCAACACCAGAGCGCGCGGCATCTGCGGGGATCAATTTAAGAGACGCTTTGGAGCGACAGGACAGCGGCGGTGTCTTCACTGCTCTGGGTGACGTCATCATCACCGGCCCGACGCGCACGAATGTTAATGATTTTCGCGCTATTCTGATCACCGCAAAACCGTAGGAAACAAAACCATGCGCCGCCAACGACAAGCCAAAATCGTGGCAACGCTGGGCCCGGCAACCTCCAGCCGTGACACCATTACTGCCTTGTTCCAGGCCGGTGCTGACGTCTTCCGCCTGAACATGAGCCACGGCAGTCAGGAGGACCATCGCAAGAATTACGACATTTTGCGTGAACTGGAGACCCGGTTCGGGCGGCCCATCGGCGTCCTGGCCGATCTGCAAGGCCCCAAGCTGCGCATCGGCAGTTTTGCCAACGATGCGATCGAGCTGGAACGTGGACAGGCATTCCGGCTGGATCTTGACGAAGCACCCGGAGACACCTTGCGGGTCGGTATGCCGCATCCCGAAATCTTCGCCGTGATCAAGGCTGGCCATCGCATTCTCCTGGATGATGGCCGTGTCGTGCTGGAGGTAACGCGCAGTGGTGAGGATTTCGCCGAGACAACGGTAATCGCCGGCGATGGCCTTTCCAACAACAAGGGTCTCAACCTGCCGGGTGTCGCGCTGCCGATTGCCGCACTTACCGATAAGGATCGCGCCGACCTCGACTTTGCCCTGGAACTGGGTGCCGATTGGATCGCCCTCTCGTTCGTACAACGCCCTGAAGACATCATCGAAGCGCACGAACTGGTCGGTGGACGGGCTGCCGTGATGGCCAAGCTTGAAAAGCCATCAGCGATTGTTGAGCTCGACGAAATTGTTGCCCTGTCTGACGGCATCATGGTCGCGCGCGGCGATTTGGGCGTCGAGCTGAAGCCCGAGGAAGTGCCCGGCCTGCAGAAACGCATCATCCGTGCATGCCGCAAGGCCGGCAAGCCGGTGATTGTTGCAACCCAGATGCTGGAATCCATGATCACGGCACCCACGCCGACAAGAGCCGAGGCGTCCGATGTGGCAACCGCTGTCTATGACGGTGCCGATGCGTTGATGCTGTCGGGCGAAACCGCCGTGGGTGAATACGCAGCCGAGACCGTGGGCATGATGGACCGGATCATGGTCGTTGTGGAACAGGACACGCTTTACGAGCCGACCATCGCATCACCCGAAGCGACCAGCGCCGATGCCATTTCGGCCGCCGCAAGACAGGTCGTGGAGACCGTCAACGCAAGTGCCATTGTTGCCTATTCTGTCTCCGGCTCCACAACACTGCGCGCCGCACGTGAGCGCCCCGAGGTTCCCATTCTGGGCCTCACGCCCAAGGTTGAATCAGCCCGCCGCCTGGCACTGGTATGGGGCGTGCATTCCGTCCATACCCAAGACGCTCATGACTTCGTCGACATGGTCAGGCACGCCGTTGCTCTTGCCAAGGATGAAGGCTTTGCGGTTCCCGGCGAACGTATCGTCATTACCGCCGGTGTCCCCTTTGGCACCCCGGGCAGCACCAACACCCTGCGTATTGCGCGGGTCTATTAGATCGCTTCGCCCTCGACTTCGCGGGAAAGGTCTTCGACGCGATCGCGAATGTTGTCCATGTGAGGGTTTTGCCGGAGGGCTTCGCGGAACCAATGGAGAGCGGCTGGTTTGTCATCCATCGAGGTATAGATGAGGCCCAGCCCGGAAAGCGCGCCGAAGTGGCGGGGCTCGAGTTCCAGAACCTTCATGCAATCGGCAATGGAATCATCGTAGCGGCCGATCATGTAGTAGACGGTGGCGCGCTTGTTCCATGCTTCGGCAAAGTCCGGCGCAACCTCGATCAGCTGGCCGAACATGCCGATGGCTTCGTTGTGATCGCCGACCTGCATGGCCCGTGTGCCGCCATCCATGAGCTGGTTCAGGCCATCGTCATGGGCTTCAACCCAAAGCGCCCAGATGTAGCTCTGGATCAGTTGGGCCTCTGCAGAGTCACTGGTTTGATGGAGTTGCTCGAAGAGTGAGTCCAGCCGTGGGTCGTCCTGGGCTGCCTGGAGTGTCTGACCGGCAAGCCAGCATGAAAGGGCCACAGTCGCAGTGGCCAGGGCGATGGATCTGATCATGCAGCAAGTCTAGGAACACGCCGGTGGGCTGCCAAGGCAGTCACGCACACAAGCTGGTGATTGTATCCCCGGAATCAGAAGGGCCGCGCCCAGTGGGGCGACGGCCCTTTCTTGTGTAGGCCTTGGGGTTGCGGACAACCTTCTGGCGGTAT
>Ga0055584_100006089_pt1 | contig 11821 bp, 12 predicted proteins | sample OSDHelmetaG_FD_58716 | JGI IMG/M metagenome (GOLD analysis project Ga0055584, IMG submission 58716) | Pelagic marine sediment microbial communities from the LTER site Helgoland, North Sea, for post-phytoplankton bloom and carbon turnover... | ecosystem: Environmental > Aquatic > Marine >... | reverse complement strand
GACCCGTCGGATCTGCAATCGGTGACAATCCTTTACTGCTGCTCATTCCCTGCCACCGAGTGATAGGAAGTGATGGAACCCTTACGGGCTACGCAGGAGGACTCAGCAGTAAAGAGTGGTTACTGGAGCACGAGGGAGCCTTACAGCAACCTCAACTTCGGCTCTTCTGAACTACATTCGCTTGCATGCAGACAAAACACCTTGCAGTCCTGTTCTTTTGCTTGCTTTCATCTCTTTGCCCTGCTCAAGAACCCGCTTTAAAAATTCTGGCTTTGGGTGACTCTTATACCATTGGTGAGTCTGTTCCATCCGAAAAAAATTGGCCTCATCAATTATCTGAAGCGCTGCGCAATAAAGGCATCGCTAACCAAGTGAGCATAATAGCCACCACTGGCTGGAGAACAGATGACTTGATTGCTGCCATCAACGCATCTCCACAAAACGAAAGCTACGACAAAGTGAGCATCCTCATTGGCGTTAACAATCAATACCAAGGAAAGCCCCTTATGCAGTTCGAACAGGAGTTAGATGTGATCATCTCCCTTGCCTTGGAACGTTGTGGCGGTGACACTTCGGCTCTTTTCTTCGTAAGTATTCCTGATTACGCCTACTCTCCTTATGGATCTAAATTACAGACAGGTAAAATATCGGCTGAGCTCGACGCGTATAATGCCTACACGGCAATAAAAGCTAGAGAATTGAATGTGCCTTTCGTAGACATCACCCCTTCATCGCGCACGAGCGCAGCGCACATGTTCGCATCAGATGGATTACATCCTTCTACCGATCAATATGCAGCGTGGGTAAACCTGATCTTAGAACAAGTGGCTTTTAAGTAATCTAAAGGATATCCTTCACCTCGGACGAAGTGAGGTTGACATTAGATACTTCAGGCACGATCAAATCATTCCGTTTCTTCATATACCCCATCAAGCGTCCAAGTCGCAAAGACTTAGATCGTTCCTCCCAGACAACATCAAGATTCGCAACCGTGTAACCTATGTCAAAGGCGTGTAGGTACTTCTTAAAAATGGTATGTTCTGGGCTGACTAAATGGTCGTTTTTTCCAACTTTCTCCAAGTACAACAGGGCAACGTACTTATCTGCTATATCACCCACGGATGTACTGACGAATCGATATGGCTTCAATAAGTACTGCATCCTTTCTTCCAGTTGATTCGAAAACTCCGTAAAATTCAAACCGACCCTCGGAACAGCCAAAATAGTTTGCTTTTCAGTACTAGGAACCCGCACAATATGCGTATCGTTATTCGGAAGAAGCGCACTCCCAGCATCTTCGAATAACTCTTTAAATACCCGCTGAGGGCCGTTGAATAGCTTACCAGATGTCAAATTGCGAATGGACCTAATTCGCACACTAGCATACCTATTCTTTTCTCCGATGGTCAATTCGACTCCTGACATCAACAACATCCAATGACCAAAGGTCTGTTGAACCGCATGACCATCTATGAATGGGTCTAAGTGGTTTAATTTTTCAGAGCGAAGAAAAAACTCAATTTCCAAAATTTGAAACGTCTGGCCATTCCGTTTGATCATCCAATTGTTGACCAGGTCATGAGCGGCAGTCTCAAATTTATTGAATACGTTTTCCTTTTCTTGAAGAGAAAGTAGCGAGGATAGCGTTTCCAAGGTAGCGTAGTAGTTAGGTTGGTAAATCTAATTATGAGACTCGGAATTTTATGAAAGGAAGCTTGAAATAAACACCCCTTCGCCCAATCACAATTATAGATGGACGAAACAAGTAAAAACAGAGTACGGATTATAAAAGAATGCCTAAATCTCCTACTTCTGGCAATTCATCAAAGCATATCCAAAAGGAATTCCTCAACCGATCGCATCGTTTCCGCTCTAAGGTGACAACAACCCTTTCCTCATGTTCGACAAGTCCCTGTATTCTTGACACCATACCTTTGGGAATATATCCGATTACATGATCCTGCTGATTGAAATGGGCCGTTATAGCAATGGTTGTGTTGATCACACCTTCCACCGCCAATCCTAGTTGCATACCATTGAACAAGTGAAGCTCAAAGACATCCTCATCCAAACAGCGCTTGATGGCCATGGCATACGGCAGTGGAACATAGTAGCTTGGGTCCCGGCGCGAAAGTCGCTTCTTAGGTTGCATCATAGGTAGACTACGAAAATGTTCAAAAAAACGTTTGGTCTACACGCGAATCAATGACAACTTATTGACAGTGAAATGATTTAATCCATTACTCGAACTGCAAGCCCTTTCAGGTACTCACCTTCTGGATGGGCTAAATTAACAGGGTGATCTGCTGGTTGTCTAAGCTTATGCAATATCTGAATACGCTTACCTGCATTCACAGCTGCACTGAGCAACATGTTGTCAAACATGTGCCGATCTACCACTTGGGAGCAAGAAAACGTAAATAGAATACCACCTTTTGGGAGGTGTTCAAGGGCAGCTTGATTGATACGTCGGTACGCTTGAATGGCGCTATGCCGCGCGCTCTTGTGCTTGGCAAAGGCTGGCGGGTCTAATACGATGATATCGTACGATTCCTCCATTCCCTCCAAATATGGAACGGCATCTACCTTCAAGATCTTATGCAATTTGCTCACGCCATTCAGTTGGGCATTGCCCTCCGCCAATTCCAGCGCCGCTGAGGACGCATCCACACTGATTACTTCTTTCGCTCCGCCTTTCGCCGCAGAAATACTGAAACCACCCGTATAGCTGAACACGTTGAGCACCCGCTTTCCTTTGGAATATCCTTTGAGCAAAACGCGGTTATCGCGCTGATCTAAAAAGAAGCCTGTTTTTTGCCCTGCGATAACATCGACGTGGTACTTGAGTCCATCTTCCACGATCTCCGTGCGCTCTTGCACCTGTCCACACAAAACTTCAGCCTTGCCTTTCCCAACTGGCTTGTGCACCACATTATCAAAACCAAGTGCTTTCAAAGAAATCACCAGCATGTCTAACCGATCTGTCATTCCTTTGGCGTGGGGCTGGATTACCGCCACTTCCCCATAGATGTCTACGATGAGTCCAGGAATACCATCGCCTTCACCGTGTACCAGTCGGTAAGCATTCGTCTTTTTAGAAACAAGCCCCAATTGATGCCGCCAGTCGAAAGCATCCTTCAACACTCGATCAAACCAAGATTGGTCTATTGGCTCATCTTTTAACGTCAGTACTTTCACGCACAAAGAGCCGCCTGCATACATCCCTATACCCAGGAAGTTTTTGTTGAACGACACGACGTCAACGATTTGACCATCTGACAGTTGACTAGAGTCATCTTGGATTGCCCCTGAGAACACCCATGGGTGCCCGCGTTCTACTGAACGCTCCCGTCCTTTTTTCAATCTTACCCATGCTTCGCTCATCCTCTGATCATTAATTTTTGTTTGACAAGAATCCCCGGTCCGTCGACCTCTATTTTGTACACTCCCCAGTTCAAATCCTTGGTAGGTAACTTAATGCGGTGCCCACCTTTGCCGAGAAACATCTTCTTCGTATACACCGCTTTTGCGCTGAGGTCGAGCACTTGGAAGGAAAACATTCCGGCTTCTGCTATGAAAAGGTTTAATTCGAAGGCCTTACCCTGCCGCAAGACTTCAGGCCCCGCCTCCAATACTTTCGAGCGCAGCGCTGCCTTAGACGTACTATCTACTAAGACAAGGAGCATAGAATCCACCCTAGCGAAAACATCCAGGACCACTTCCTTGTGTTGATCAAAATAATACGGATGATCTCCAATCACCATTTTCGAAAACAACCAAACCCCACTTTGCTTGAGGGAAGCGGTTACCGCGTCGGTGCTGTCATCTTTTCGTGAATCGATCAATCCAACCACCTCTTCCTGCTCATTCAAACGCGTCGCTATGGTATCGGATGGGGCAATGATCAATCCAGCACACCCTTCCTTGAGCAAACCGTTTATGTGCCGAACGCCATTTCCTAGTGTAATGAACTTCGTTTGCTCAAGGGTCAATGAATCGGAAACAAACCGAATCCACGCCTCCAGCTTCGCACTGTCGAGGCGATCGACATCTTCCAATGGGGCAATCAACAATGCCCCTCTATTATCCGCAAGCCAAGTAAGCTCCTGCGCCCACGTCTCAAATCGCCATGCCGGGTCCGTATCGTCATAAAAGGCGACTAAGACCTCCTTAACAGGGGCGTTTGAAACGTACCATGCGTAGTCTATCTTCACCCCTTTCGAAGTCCACGAAGCCGCGGAAATGGCCTGTCCGAGCGAGTTGATCGACAGGGCAAAGCAAAGGATGAAAAGGAGGTTCTTCATAGGGCGGCAAAATTAGTAATGCAATCATGCCTATTAACCGTAGTGGGATTTATACTTTCGCGGCCTGAAAGAAAGAATAGAAATGGCAGGAAACATCACATTCACAATGGTAAAACCTGAGGCCGTAGAAAACGGTCACACAGGTGCCATCTTGGCAAAGATCCAAGAGGCTGGCTTCAGATTAGTTGCACTTAAAAAAATGAAGCTAAGCGAAGATCGCGCAGGTAAGTTTTACGAAGTGCACAAAGAGCGTCCGTTCTACGGCGAGCTTACTGAGTACATGTCTTCAGGTCCGATCGTAGCAATGGTGCTAGAAAAGGAAAACGCTGTAGCAGATTTCCGTGTATTGATTGGGGCCACAGACCCAGCCGAGGCAGCAGAAGGAACCATTCGTAAAGCATTTGCTGAATCAAAGGCAAATAACGCCGTTCACGGTAGCGACAGCGACGAGAACGCACAAATCGAAGCGGGATTCTTCTTCTCTGACTTGGAGCGATTCTAAGCACCATGCAGGCAGAATCTAAGGATTTCTTCCTCAAAAGCATTGACCTCATGCGATCGCTCGACCCCGATCAGCGACCGATATGGGGAGAGATGGGGCCACAGCACATGGTGGAGCACATCGTTGGTTCCTGGAGAATATCCAATGGAAGGGCGCGTGTGCAAACCGTGTTACAGGAAGATGAGCTTGCCGATCGGAGGGAATTTCTTTTCAGTGATCGAGAATACGAAAAGAACATTGCGAATCCTGTGTTAGGAGGTAAAACACCTACGTTGCGAAAGCCTTCGTTGGATGCAGCGATCGACCAGTTGGAAGATGAAATGAACGCCTTCTTCACTTTTCACGATGCTCACCCAGACGTAATAGAAACACATCCGGTGTTCGGCGACTTGGATTATGAGGGTTGGTTGATTTTTCAATCCAAGCATATGAAGCACCATTTGCATCAATTTGACCTCATCTGAGTTGACCACATGAAGTACGCAGAAGAGATCAACAAGAGAAAGACCTTCGCTATCATTTCACACCCGGATGCTGGAAAGACCACTCTAACGGAGAAATTCCTCCTGTTTGGCGGTGCTATCCAAACAGCAGGTGCAGTGAAATCAAACAAGATCAAGAAGACGGCGGCTTCTGACTTTATGGAGATAGAGCGACAGAGAGGAATCTCGGTTGCCACTTCTGTCATGTCGTTTGAGTACAAAGGTCATTTGATCAACCTGCTAGACACGCCGGGTCACAAGGACTTCGCAGAAGACACCTACAGAACCCTTTCGGCGGTAGACAGTGTTATCCTCGTGATTGACAGTGTAAACGGCGTTGAAGAGCAAACCAAGCGACTCACAGAAGTGTGCCGAATGCGCGATACCCCCATCATCGTATTCGTCAATAAGATGGACCTCGAGGGACGCGATTCATTTGACTTGCTGGAAGAAGTAGAAAAAACACTCGGCATTCAAGTGCGCCCCCTCAGCTGGCCAATCAACAAAGGCAAGAGCTTCAAGGGTGTATATAACCTGCACGAGCATCAACTCAATCTCTTTGAGGCCAATAAGACCAAAGTATCCACTGAAGTCGTCTCTTTTGATGACCTGAGTGACCCACGCCTGGACGACTTGATTGGAAATGATGCCGACCAGCTACGCGATGACATTGAGTTGATTGAAGGAGTATACGAGCCGCTAGACCCTGAGGCCTACTTGAAAGGACAAGTAGCGCCTGTCTTTTTCGGAAGTGCGGTGAACAACTTTGGCATCAAAGAGATGCTGGACACCTTTGTCAGTATAGCCCCTACTCCACTTCCACGACCAAGCAGCAAAGGGCCCATTGATCCTTACCAAAAAGACTTTAGTGGATTCATCTTTAAGATCCACGCCAACCTCGACCCCAATCATCGCGACCGTATCGCTTTTCTTCGGGTGTGCTCAGGTATGTTCGAGCGAAACAAGTTCTTCCACCATACACGGCTCGACAAGCAGTTTCGTTTCAACAATCCTTACAGCTTTCTAGCACGAGAAAAAAGCATCATAGACGAGGCATACCCCGGTGATGTTATCGGCTTATATGATACCGGGAATTTCAAGATTGGCGATACACTCACGGATGGCGATGATTTCAAGTTTCAGGGAATTCCTAGCTTCTCTCCAGAAATCTTCCGAGAGGTGATCAACAAGGATCCGATGAAGTCAAAACAGTTGGACAAAGGCGTGCGACAATTGACCGATGAAGGTGTTGCCCAGCTCTTCATCCAGCAACCTGGAAGTAAAAAAATCATTGGTACGGTGGGCGAGCTCCAGTTTGAAGTCATCAAGTACCGACTCAATGAAGAATATGGAGCTTCATGTGATCTCGTATCTAAATCCTTTTACAAAGCCTGCTGGATTACAACCACAGACGAGGCGCAACTAGACGAGTTTGTCAGACTCAAGGCGTCGGAGATTGCGTATGACAAGGATGACAATCCCGTATTCTTGGCTCCTAGCTCATGGATGCTGCAGATGGCCCAAGAGAACTACCCAAAATTGACCTTTCACTTTACTTCTGAATTTAAAACCGCGGCACGGGCCGAATCTTGACGTTTTTCCTATATCTTGGCTGTGGCGTATTCGCCTATCTGCAGAACCCCAGGATTCATGGGCTTTTCAGAAATTTGAACATATTGAATATTTACTATTTTTGACGCGTTCACAACGTCGTGTAACTATCATTATCACATGAATAAACGATACCTTAAACTTCTCTTTGTCAGCTCCCTCACCATAGTGATGGCGGGATGCGGTGGCGAGACAGAGGAGAACAAAGAAGCCATTCCACAGGATGATCAACCTGTAATCCATGACGCTACACCTGTTGGGTTCGGCGATCAGGGTTCTTCCACCTACACGGTTCCTAGCCCGAATGAACTGTTCTCCATTATAAAGGAGAGTAAGCTTCCCTATCGGGAGGACTTGATCAGTACAGAGCCTTCGATATACACCTCTTCAAAGGATCAAGCATTGAACTTTGGGCGTATCACAGCAGACATCGCCTACACAGCTTCCTACGAGAAGTTCAATGAATCGATGTCGAACTTCGAGAACCTTCGAAAGATTGGCGACGACTTAGGCATTTCTTATGTGTTTGACGAGATCATGGTAAACCGTGTGAAGAACAACATGAACAATGCGGATTCACTTGAAGTCATCTCTACCAATTCTTACCAGCGCATCATCTCGATGTTGGAAGAAAATGAGAAAGGATCCACCTTGGCGATTATCGCTACTGGTGGCTATGTGGAAAGCATCTACATCCTCACGAATTTGATTGGTGAGTATACTGCAAACAGTCCGGTCATTCAACGTCTAGCGGATGAAAAGATTGTCATGGAGAATGTCATGGACTACCTCAAAATGTATGAGGATGAAGATCGTGTACAAGAAGTGATGAAAGAATTGGAGCCCGTCTCTACCTTGTTCTTGGGTCTTTCAGAAGAAAAGGTCTCAGAAGATCGGAAGGGAGAAGGCAATAAGATGATTTTTGGTGGAAACCGCGTCATCATGAACGAAGCTGACTTCAATGCTTTGAAAGAAGCAGCAACTAATTACAGAAACTCTTTTGCAAACGCAAGCCAAAGCTAAGATGAAGGGAATGACTAGACTATTTGGATTGACAGCCGTATTAAGCGGATTGCTTGTGCTCACTTCAGTGGCGCAGGATTGTAACAATTTCCATAAACGGAAATGCTACAGCTCAGACAATGCATTTATGCGATATAACACACAGTCGAAAAGTGGAATGTTCGTACTCGGACACACTTCTGACTTGGTATTCGTCGCGCATGCAGGACAAGATTATAACATCAGCCTTTGCCAAGAAAAGAAGGTCGAGGAACCATTGAAATTTCAAGTGATTGATGGTCGCAGTCAAGATGTGTTGTTCGACAACCAGAATGCTGCGCTGGATGTGCCAGTGGAAGAAGGAGCCGATCCTGAAAACACATTACCTCAGTCCTTTGAGTTTACGGCAGATGCCACGAAGAAAATCATCATTCGGATTACCGCGCCTGGGCCGCCGCCCGAAGAAGGCTCGGATAAAAAAGGAAGGAAAGACGAACCCAACCCAGACGATTTATTTTGTGTGGGAGTGTTGGTCGAGAATATGCCTACACCAATGTTGGGTTTCTAACTGGTCAACTTATTATTCAGAAAAGGCTCTACTTTGGTAGGGCCTTTTTCATTTCAAGACAAAGAGCATCTTCTTTTGGCTAATGTCTCCATCCGATAGGAATAGTACGTAAACTCCCACTGGAACATCTGTAAGCGAAAGCTCAAAATATGCTGAAGGGGACAAGGAGCTTCCACGCTTTACGAGCATTCCGGCAACGTCGTAGAGATGGTAGTGAACGGAACGCATATATCCAGAAGCCCAAAGAATTGAAACTCGATCGCGCGCCGGATTAGGCACCAATTCAATCGCTGGAGTTTCTTCAAAAGTGCGTCGTTCATTCAACTGCAGGTGCTGGACCTGTTCAATGCGGGTAAAATTGTGCGACAACCCTCCAAAGGAAAAGACACTATCCCCTTTGCTGAGCAACTGCATGCCACGCACCTCGCCGACTGCTAAGTCTGGCAAGGATTGGAATGACTCCGTTGAGCCATCGAAATAGTAGGCTTTCGATAATAACTGTCCATTGGTATTCTGGCCTCCTGCCCCGGTCCGCACTGCCGCTGCATAGCTCACCGCTTCTCCTTCAAATGAGTTCATTGGCTTCCATTCGCCTGACAAGGTGTTGTACCTCCACATATCCGAGTGTTCGGACGAAAGGCTTCGTCCAAGCATTACGTAACCAAAGTGGCCGTGCGAAAATCCCACCATCTCATCTCTCCCTTCCTGAAAAGGCAATGAATCTGAAGCGCTCCATTTTTCAGTAGACAAATCAAACATCCACGCATCTGCGAAATGAATACTGTCATTACGCCCGCCCAAGACGTATACCCTATCACCTGCTCTGAAACTAACCATTGCTCCACGTGGAGACCATGGTGGAACAGGCAAGGATTGCCATTGATCTGCAAGTGGGTCATAACGAAAACACTCGTTCGTGAATACATTCCCTTCCAAGATACCTCCAAAAAGGTACCCCAATCTATGTGTGCCAAAAGCCAGCGCATACTGCCTACCAGAAGAAGGTAAATCTGAAACGGAGTGCCAGGATCGGTCATTCAGATCGTACTTCCACCAATCCTTGCGAAGCGTGAAACTCTGGTCTATGCCCGTTCCAAAGTACATGCACTCGCCTATCCTAAAGCCAGCCCCATCATCGATCCTCCCTCCAGGATAAAGACTTTCCACACTCCATGGAGAAGGCGTGATAACTACCTGAGCCAAGGTGCTCAACCCAAGACAGACAAAAGCAAAAAAGAAAAGGCTCCGAATCATGGAGCCTTTAAAACGTCATGCGTACATGAAAATTTCATCACATCATTTTGAATCCGCCGATTTCGGCTACTTGCTTCTCCTGCAATGGGAGGTCGGTCGGTTCAGTTGAGTCGTATTCGTTGCGAATCGCATCGATCCACATGCGCGCTCTATCGGTCAGTTCAAAGTCATCTGTCATCATACGACCTCTCATGACCAGAATACCCATGTCAGCCCCCTCATAGAGGTATTCGCCGGCTTTGATAATACGCAAGAAGAAGGCTTCGTTATGCAATTCAACAGCACGTCTGTGTGTGTCCATGCGGTCAAATGAAATGCTCCCGTCTTCATCGATCTTATATATGCCAGAACGCGGAGCAGATTTCACTTGTCGAATGTTGTCTTCCACGTGCTTGATAACCATTTGTCCCCAAGAATCGATGTTTTCGGGTAGGTGCCAACGTTGGTTGATGGCGTTTACGCTTACATGGTAATCCATGTCCATCCATTCCATGATATGGAAAATGAACAACGGCACATCTGCCAAGGCAAAGACTGCGTGATTGGTGATGGAACTCGCCCCTGTTATCCGTGGATTCAATTCGCCCAAGTAAAGGTCTCCTGTATCGGTATCGATGAGGAAGTCCAACTCGAAATAACCTTTGTATCCCTCTTTTCGCAGCTGGTTACCGAATTGCTCGGCGTACTTTTTGGCTTTTCGTCGGATCTTTGGTGTAAAGCAATCCGCGTAGATTTCGTTTCCGCACCATCCGCCTTTGTATGGTGTAAGCTCTTTGAAACCCACTAACTCAGTCATCAATGGAGCTACAACCGTACCGTTCTTAGTTACACAAGCTTCCATTGCCGCTCCTCGGCAATTGATGCGTTTCATCACCTTAACCTCTTCTTCTGCGATGATTTCTTCTTCGTACTTCTTCCACTCCTCCTCATTATTGATGAAGAACGTAGTATGTCCACTATCTCCGTAGGGCGTTTGCACTACCAGCTCTTCTCCTAGGTGTTTGGAGACTTTTCGCAATGTGGCGAAGCTGTCTACCTTGGTCAGCACGTTTGGCACCGTAGGTACATCCGCTTTCATGGCGATGCGATTGGTGACTACCTTATTATCGAGGTAATTTCTCAATTTGGCAGGAGGGAAAATCAAGTCCAAGCCCAGTTGCTTGGCCAATTCCTCTGTACGCTCATCGAACATCAGGAAGAGTGCCTTGCCTCCCTCTTTCCTTGACTTGATGTAATCAACGACCTCTTTGTGCTCCAGCAAATAATTGACGATGTCTTCAATGCTCGTAAACTCATCATGCGGCATTTCCTCCTTCGGAGAAAACACGTTCGGATGCAATCCATCAAAACATTCGATATAAGTGATGTACTTGAAGCCTTTGATCCACTCATCTGCTCCCAACAAATTGAAGTTTGTCGCCGAAATGAAATAGATTGGGGTTTCGTTTTTATAAAAAAATCTTCGAAGGTCATGGATCCCACGCAGTGACTTTTCCTTTGGTACTTTCTTGCTCGCGTTTTTCTTGCCTTTATCTTTTACCATAGGTCTTAATGTAAGTTTTATGATTGAGATAGCAACGCGTCTTTGAAGACACGAAAGCCGAGTTCAGCATTGTACGAATGAATCTCCGTTACATCCAATTCTTTCATGAAGTTTAAAATGTCGCGGTTCATCACTTGACCTGGAACCAAAATTGGAAATCCAGGAGGATATGGAATAACGAATGAGGCAGAAACGATTTCACGTCCTTTTTTGATTGCTTTCTCACACTCGTCCATCCGAAGACTTTCGCAATTCTCATGCTCATAGGCTAAAAAGAATGCCTCGCGCATGTTTCCTTCTGGTGTACTTGCATTGCGGAATCGTTTGTGGAAGAAACTGAAGTTTGGTAAGGCTGGTTGCTTCTTTGTAAAATTCAACACCTTCTTTTCATGCAGCTTAGCCTCCTGGCTTGAAAATGCTTCGATGCGCGCATCCAATTGGTGTGCAATCTTCAATAGTACCCCGGTCAATTTAGCAACGCTGCTGCGCGTGGTGCCAATGTTGGTCATGAAGAGGACCGTATTCCTAGAAGTCTTATTGACCTGAATACCGAAC
>Ga0055584_100006088_pt1 | contig 11822 bp, 9 predicted proteins | sample OSDHelmetaG_FD_58716 | JGI IMG/M metagenome (GOLD analysis project Ga0055584, IMG submission 58716) | Pelagic marine sediment microbial communities from the LTER site Helgoland, North Sea, for post-phytoplankton bloom and carbon turnover... | ecosystem: Environmental > Aquatic > Marine >... | reverse complement strand
ATTGACGAAATTGTAATTCAGAATTATGACTCCGCCTAAATATCCAGGATGCATTGGCCGCCACAACCAGCTGATTCGCCAACAGCTACAAACTGCAGTTTAGAGTCGCCAACAGCAGCAAGGAACGCTGCCTTTTCTGGTGCACTCCAACGTTCACGAACATCGCGTGAAGCAGTATTAAACGTCAAAGGATTGACAGATTATGACTCGTATTGCAGTCGTTGGATTTGGGTATTGGGGCAAAAACTTAATTCGAAATTTCTACGAATTAGGGTCACTGTCTACTGTCTGCGACGCAGACGAAGCCCGACAGATTGACGTCGAAGACCAGTACCCTGGCGTCCAATTCACGACATCTTTTGATGACGTCCTGGCCGATACCGAAATAGACGCGGTCGTGCTTGCAACCCCTGCCGTCACTCATGCAAGCCTTGCAGAGCAGGTTCTTTCTTCTGGAAAAGACTGTTTTGTCGAAAAGCCGCTGTCACTGTCAGTGTCAGACGGAGAACGACTCACCGCCCTTGCAGAAACGCACCAGCGAATACTGATGGTCGGTCACATTCTGCATTACCACCCTGCCATCATCGCACTGAAAGCCCTGATCACCGAGGGGCAACTCGGGCGAATCGACTACATATACTCCAACCGATTAAACATCGGGAAATTCAGAACTGAAGAAAATATCCTCTGGAGCTTCGCTCCCCACGACATCTCCGTCATTCTTGGTATTCTCGACGAAGAGCCCGACTCAATCGACTGCCAGGGAGCATCGTACGTCAGCAGCAATATCGCCGACGTCACAATGACCCAAATGGTATTCCGCAGCGGCGCGAAAGCTCACATTCATGTCAGCTGGCTCCACCCATTCAAGGAGCAGCGATTGGTCATCGTCGGCTCAGAACAAATGGCCGTCTTCGACGACACTGCCGAGGACAAGCTTGTCCTTTACCCACACAAGGTCAACTGGCAGGACCGAATCCCAACGGCTGTTAAAGCCGATGCAGTAGCAATTGACTTACCGGAATCTGAGCCTCTGAAACAGGAATGCAGAGCATTCCTCGACAGCATTAACACCAGAACCCCCCCACTGACGGATGGGAAAGAAGGACTCCGTGTTCTGAAGGTCCTCGCCGCCAGCCAGAAACAACTCGAGTCGCCAACCAACAAACCAGACGCAAAAGAATCACCGACAGAGACTCCGCTCACTGAAGCCGCCAGCATCCACCGAACAGCCGAAGTTGACCACCTCGCAACTATTGGCTCTGGAACATCCGTCTGGCATTACAGTCATGTCATGGACCGAGCCGTAATCGGCAACGACTGCAGCATTGGACAGAACTGTTGCGTCTCCCCGGAAGTCACGATTGGCGACAGAGTAAAAATCCAGAACAACGTCTCGGTTTACACAGGTACGATAGTCGAAGATGACGTCTTCCTTGGGCCAAGTTGCGTCCTGACAAACGTGTCCAATCCACGATCGCAGGTCAGCCGCAAGTCGATCTACGAAACTACAACCATCCGCCGAGGAGCAACGATTGGAGCAAACGCCACGATCGTTTGCGGAATAGAAATCGGGCAATACTCATTCGTTGCCGCAGGCGCAGTCGTCACCAGAGACGTACCGGATTACGCACTCATGGTAGGCAACCCCGCACGACAAACCGGATGGATGAGCCGGCATGGACACAAGCTGCCAGCAGGCACTGGCACAATACTCACCTGCCCTGAAAGCGGCCTTCGATACAAGGAAAACACGGCTGGGCAACTCACCTGCCTGGACATCTCAGAGTCCGACCCTCTGCCAACCGAACTTGCATCAGGCTCTGTCCAATATCGAGAAGTTCAAAGTCGCACAATCAAAGCCCGTCTTTTTGCAGGTTAGCACCACACTCACCACAGACGTGATCCGCCCTACGTCAGCCTGCTCCACTCAAACACAACCGCTAATACGGAACCGGACACAATGACACTCACCGTCCCACTTCTCGATCTAAAGCTGCAATACGAGTCAATCAAAGACGAGATCGACGAAGCCATTCAGGACGTCATGACGAGCCAGCATTTCATCATGGGCCCACAGGTTGCAGAGTGCGAGAAAGCAATCGCAGACTACAGCCAATGCGACCATGGCATTGGAGTCTCATCCGGCTCCGACGCGCTTCTGATCGCCCTGATGGCCGAAGGCATCGGCCCGGGCGATGAAGTCATAACCACATCCTACAGCTTCTTCGCCACAGCTGGCTGCATCGCTCGACTCGGAGCAACACCCGTTTTCGTTGACATCGACCCAACGACCTACAACATCGCTCCGAACCTCATCGAAGAAAAAATCACACCTCACACCAAAGCAATTATCCCCGTCCACCTGTTCGGGCAAATGGCCGACATGGATTCGATCATGGATATTGCCAATGCACACAACCTCGTTGTCATCGAAGACGCTGCCCAGGCCATTGGGGCTGAGTACAAAGGCCGCAGGGCAGGCTCAATCGGCCACTACGGCTGCTTCAGCTTCTTCCCTGCGAAGAATCTAGGATGCGCAGGCGACGGAGGCATGGTCGTCACCAACGACGCAAAGCGTGCCGACCAACTCAAAGTCCTAAGGCTGCACGGCTCAAAACCTAAATACTTCCACAAGGTAATCGGCGGTAACTTTCGCCTGGACACCATCCACGCCGCAATTGTCTCAGTCAAACTTCGACATCTGGATGAGTGGACAGAGAAACGGAAGCGCAATGCTGAGTTTTACGACCAAGCTTTCTTAGAATCTACCAACATCCGCCGAGCGACACGTACCGGTGGGAGACATGTCTACAACCAGTATGTTATTCGCGTCGAAGATCGCGACGGGGTTATGGCAAGACTAAGCGACAAAGCAATCTCCAGTGCCGTCTACTACCCTCGACCACTCCACCTCCAAGAGTGTTTTACTGGAGAAACGGGTAAGCAGGCGACATTACCGAATTCCGAAACTGCGTCACTTGAGTCTCTGGCAATTCCAATTAGCCCTGAACTGACCAATGACCAGTTGACTCTTGTTGCTAAAACCCTGTTGACCGATGTCGAAAATATTCAACTGGCAGCATGACGATATCATTAAAACCAGACACTGGAGACAGTTAATCAATCGCAGACTAACGATCGCGGTCGTTTTCGGTTCACTTCCCGACGGCCAGACAAGCTCAGTCAACTAACGAACCACTTTATAGGTAAGTAAATGCATATCGTACACGTCGTTGGTGCTCGGCCAAATTTCATGAAAGCTGCCGCCGTTCTTCGCGGCCTGAACAATTTTGGAACTTGTCGGCAGTCGGTCGTTCACACAGGGCAGCATTACGACCCGCTGCTCTCTGATATCTTCTTTGAGCAACTTGGCCTGCAGGCACCGAACGTGTCGCTTGGCGTCGGCTCCGGATCTCATGCCGAGCAGACAGCCGGAGTAATGGTCGAGTTTGAGCGCGCCGTTGACCAGCTCTCGCCCGACTGGGTTGTCGTCTACGGGGACGTGAATTCCACGGTCGCCGCCGCTCTGGTGTGTGCCAAGAAGCAGATTCGCGTCGCTCACGTTGAAGCAGGTTTGCGGTCCTGCGATCGCGCGATGCCTGAAGAGATCAATCGAATCGTGACGGACCAGCTCGCTGACCTGCTTCTAACAACAGCCGAAGACGCAGCCGACAATCTAATTCGAGAAGGCGTGTCAGCTAATCGAATTCACTTTGTTGGCAATGTCATGATCGACACGCTGCTGCGGATGGCTCCTGAGGCGGCCTATCCAGAGTCAGTGCAGGTTGACCGCGGACAGTATGGCTTCATGACACTGCATAGACCGTCGAACGTGGACTGCCCGAAAACACTGCTTCGATTACTGCAGGCGGTCGATCAAATCTCGAATGACTTGCCAATTGTATTCTCACTGCACCCTCGAACAGCAGCTCGCATCGACAATCTGGAATTCACGTTTCAAGACTCGGTGAAGGTTATCCCGCCGGTTGGCTACATCGAATCGCTGGCACTGCAAAGAGACGCCGCTGTTGTGATTACAGATTCTGGCGGGCTTCAGGAAGAGTCAACGGCTCTGGGAGTTCCCTGCCTGACGTTGCGTGAAAACACAGAGCGACCGATCACGTGTACTGACGGGACCAATACGCTGATTGGCACCGACTGTGACCGTCTCGCCGAAGAAGTCCGTCAGGTGTGCAATGGTCAGGGAAAACGCGGCAACACACCAAAGTACTGGGACGGAAAGGCTGGCGAGCGAATCGCTCAGATTCTCTTTGACATTCAAGCTGTGCGGGCCGCGGCTTAGTTCGCGACCGGATTTGCCTTAGTTGGCAGCCCCGCGATCTTTGTTGTGACCTAAGATCGTTTCGTTTTTTTGTGTGAGTACACACAGGTCAGGTTCTTGTGAGCGAATCAGCATCCCTGGACGCAGCAGCCGTTGTCAGTGCTAATCGCACGACGCGCAATGCGGTCAGTAATTACATCTACTACGGCCTTCAGGCGTTGATCCTTCTCACAGTGCAGGCTTACGTTATTCGCAGTCTGGGCAAAGAACACTACTCAATCTGGCCCGTGCTCCGTTCGTGTCTCAACGTTGCTGCACTGGTTCAAATTGGCGTCGGGGCGGGTGCGGCACGATTTCTGGCTGTCGCGATAGGTCAGGGAGATGAGCAAAGGGTGCAGAAACTTGTTGGCACCTACTTGTCAGCAACGCTGGTTGGAGGCGTGATCTACTGTTCGATCGCGGGAACAGTCGCCGTGAATCTGGAGACGGTGTTCAACATTTCCAGCGTCCATGCAACGGAAGCACGCTGGGCCCTGATCGTAATGGGCATCTCGGGCGCCGTGCATATGGGAGCGTCGGTGCTCGCGGCAGTCATGACGGCGACTCAGTCGTTTCTGAAGTTGAATTGCCTGAGAGGCTCGCTCCTGGTTGCCCGAGCATGTGTCGTCTTTGCATCCTTCTCCATCGTTGGCCCTGACCTTGTCTGGATCGCCTTATCACACCTGCTCGTGTCCGTTGCCGAAGCCGTCGGTTGCGTTTTCCTTGCCCGGTCGGTTCTGCCGTGGTTGAAAGTCACCGTATCCGGAGCCAGCTGGGCAACGTTTCGTGAGGTGACTACGTTCAGCGTTATTGCTCTGGTGATGGCGATTGCCGGCCGGCTGTACTGGGATACTGATTACCTCCTTATCAATCGACTGATAGATCCGGCAATGGTGACCGGCTATTCGATTGTTGCGACGATCCTGCTGCGATGTACGACACTGACCTCATTGGGAAATAACGCCGTATCGGCCCCGCTGGCGGTGTTGTTTGGCCGGAACGACATTAAAGGGATTGCTCGTGCGGTCTACCGGGCAAATCGCGCTGCAGTACCGCTCGGCGCTTTCGCAATGTTCTTTCTGATGTTCTTTGGTGATCACTTTCTTACACATTACGCCGGCGAAGAATACCAGTCGTATTCGTACCTATTTGTCCTGTTCGGATTTGGGTTTATTGTCTCAGCGACGCAGAATTTGCCCGCTCGTATCCCATCCGTCTTTGGGAAAATTGGAATTCCTGCGACAATGACAGTTCTGGCTGCGGTTGTGAATCTCGCCCTGTCGTTTGCTCTTGTCTGGGGATTTGAATTGGGGCTAACCGGCATCGCCGTCGGAACATTGGCCATGCAGGTTCTATATCGAGCTTCATTTTATCCCTGGTTCGTGGCCCGCATGCTTCAGGAACCACTTCACCGATTTTGTTATCGCACGATGGTAATACCAGTGAGCAGCTGTCTTCCCGCAATCGCATGCATGGCGACCATAAGATACTTATCCACAAAGGGCACAATCATCGAACTCCTACTCGCATTAGGTGTAAGTGGAACAGTTCACGTCGTGTGCCTTATCAGTATTGGACTAGATCCCGTCGATCGAAAGAGAGTGCTTGTAGCGTTCAAACTGGCGGCTGGTCGTGCCAGAGCCGTGATTGCCGCGTGATATCGATGATGACTCTGGCGCGTGCCTGGGAGCTTACTCCGAATCCGCCTAGTGGACGGTGATCGATACTGTTTAACACAATCATACTACCAAGGAACGATACGATGATCCGCAGGTTTTCACGACGTCTGAAACGAGTTACCGTTGACGCATTGCGAGGAACGAAACGCACGCCCCTACGGATTGGCGAACAGAAGGCGTCGTCCTGGTATGACGCTCACTACGCTGGTTCTGAAGAATACAGAAAACACTACACGGAATCAGTCTATTATGCTGGCTGGACAGTTATCTGCGACCGCTTACTGAGACACAGAGTTACATCCATTCTGGACATTGGTTGCGGTCCGGGGCAGTTTGCATCCCTGCTGTCTGAGAACGCGGACAATGTTCAGTATCTCGGTTTAGATTTCTGCGCAGAGGCCATACGCATGGCTGAATCCGTCTGCCCCACATGTCGTTTCCTTGAAACTGACGTGTTCGTTGACCGGAACCTGGAAGATCTTGACTACGATGCAGTTGTGAGTCTTGAGTTTCTCGAACACGTTGAGGATGACATCCCCGTACTGCAAAGGATCCGTCCTGGCACGTTGTTTATCGGTTCTGTCCCGAACTTCCCTTCGGCATCGCACGTTAGACATTTCACGACCACCGAAGAAATTACTGAAAGGTACGGACATCTGTTTTCAGGCTTTACGGTCCATAAGCACCTTTTGAACCGCGCGGGGCGGTGCCTGTACGTGATGGAAGGAATTCGACGCCATTGAGTGATGGAAGGTGCACAGTGCATTTGCAATCCAATACCAGGGACTGAGCCGTAATTGCCGGTATCAGTAATCACGAAAGCCGAAATAGAAAAAAACGAAGAAAGTGGAAGTATGCGGATCGGCATGATTTTACACAGCACCGCTGGTTACCCGGATGACATTCGTGTCACGAAGGAGGCAGCATCCTTGGTTGAGGCCGGGTTTGAAGTTCATTTACTTTGCCAGTCTCAGCCAGCCCAGCCACCTTATGAGAAGCTGCCATCTGAAGTGCACGTCCACCGTGAGGAGATCACATCTCGCATACCCGAATCCACCGGCACCAGGCAGAGAATCCGGTCATTTTCCAGAAATCTGACTATTGACAGACCACGCAGCGAATGGCGAGACGCAATTCGCCGGTTCGTTCAGGAAGCACGAATTAATATCCTGCACTGCCATGACTTGCCAGCACTGCCAGTCGCGTGCGAAGTTGCTCGCAACTGTTCTGTCCCGATCGTCGCGGATCTTCACGAGAACTGGCCGGGATTTACAATTACGGACCTGCATCAGCTGCCAGCTTGGAAACGGCTCCTGCGACGACGCCTGTACCACCAGTGGAAACGGCTTGAGCAGAAGTTTCTTCCGCAATGTGACCGCGTTGTAGTGGTGGTGGAAGAGGCGGCTCAGCGGATTCGCACTTCATGCAGTGTCACGCCTGAGAGCCTCGTCGTTGTTTCAAACACTGAAGACGCCTCAACACTGGCCAGTAGAGATGAGCCATTCGTTGACTGTTTTCCGGGACGCTGGACCGCCACGTATCTTGGCGGAATTGGTCCTCATCGCGGAATTGACACTTCAATTTGTGCAGCCGCCATCGCCGGCCGTAAGATTCCTGACTTCCAACTTGCCGTTGTGGGCCCCTCTGAATTACAGGTTCCTCGACTTGAACGCCTGATCCATGAGGCTGGGGCGAGCGGCTACGTGACGGTCATCCAAAAAGTGCCTTCGGTTCAAGTTCCATCCTATATCCGCTCAAGTGACGTGTGCCTCGTACCACATAACGATACAGAACACACCAATACGACGGTGCCTCATAAGCTGTTTCAGTACATGCTCCTTGAGAGGCCCGTCCTGGTCAGCGATTGCCCGCCACTTGAACGCATCGTGAGAGCCGCTGATTGTGGAGAGGTATTTCGGCGGAACGATGCTGAGCACATGGCAGAGCAACTCGTGAGGATGCACTCTGATCCCCAGCAGTTGGAAGCGTGGGCAGCGCAGGGTACCCGATCAGCATCGACTGACTTTTCTTGGAGCAAGGACGCAACTCGTCTTGTTGAAATGTACGACTCAATTGGGCGAGCAGCATAGATGGCAAATAATATCGGGAAGCCCGTTCTGCTAAGAAAATGATCGCGATGATTAATCCCCCTTCGGCAAACCACCGCTGAGCAACTGACACTCGCCCAACAGCCAACTCTGGCGCAGATTGCACCGTCGACGACCGAGAGATTCGGCGTGTTCTACACGATACAATTCTCCAAAATCAGCATTGAGGCCGTCCCTTGAACACGACGAAAGAACCCCTCACAAAGAGCTGTCCGCTCAACAGCGAGCATCAGCACCGCCCCCTGCTGCCATTCCTACTGCTGACGAACACGTTCCCACCACGCGGGGGATCCAGCGTGCAACGTGCGGCAAAGTTTGCCAAATACGCCCACCGCAATGGTGAGTCGCCGATCGTGATCACAGCAAGCTTTTCCGGAGGATTAACTGACCCTTCGCTCGTTAACGATTTGCCCAGCGAATTGGAAGTTCACCGCGTTACGGAATCCACGCTTTCCTCCGCCAGCATCCTAACAAGGCTGCTCCGACGAACAGGACTGCTGCGACTTCCGGATGAGCATGCGGCCTATGGTCGCGCTGCGACCCGCAAGGCTTGCGAAATTGCTAAATACAAAACGATCGGTGCAGTATTCATCAGCTACGGTGTCCCCTCAACACTGATTGCTGGAATTCGTATCGCTGGCCGACTTAAGTGCCCAGTGATACTCGATATTCGGGACTTCAAGCGTAAGAACGCTTATAGCTCGCACAAAATCCGACCATCGCGGCCGCTGCGAGACTTCATGATCAAATGCATTGAAGCTTGGGCATTCGCAAAAGTGGACTATTTCACGGTAGTGTCTCAGAATTACAAAGAGATCCTTAGCGACCATTATGCTATCCCTGAGGACCGAGTGGCCGTGATCTATAATGGCTATGACCCTGAGGACTTCAATCACGCATTGAACAGTACAAACACACAACACCTGAATCCAGTACTTCGATATGTAGGATTCGTTACTCATCAGCCAAGTCTTGAGAACCTACTTGTTGCACTTCGTGCTGTTAACGAATTGCGCCATCGGCAAAGCAAGCCGATGGTGAGGCTCGAAATAATCGGCGGAAACAATCACGAAGCCCTGGAACAAATAATCGCTCGCCACAACGCAACCGAATGGTGTACTGCGCGTCGGTACGTTCCACACGCTGAAGCAGTAGACCTCATGAAGTCGGCCGATGGACTCGTTCTGTTGCAGCATGCCGAACATGGTTGCCTGACGGGCAAGTTTTTCGAGTACGTCGGAGCCGCTCGTCCCATCTTGCTACTGGACAACGAGAACCACGAACTACGTTCGTTAGTCAAACAAAACGACTTAGGTGTCGTCGCACCGCACGACGATATCGAACACATAGTAGCAAGTATCGACACGATCTTAAATATGACAGTATGCCAGGCTGGCAAGAAATTGGACAATTTCCGACGTGACATACAGACAGACCAGTTCCTGGGCGTGATTCAAAAGGCAATGAAGGAGCGTGCCGCGTGATAATCAGCGATCGACATGAACTCGCATTTATACACATCCCAAAATGTGGGGGAACGTCAATTCGTCAGGCAATCGAACGCTATGACGACACCGGTGGTGCCTTCACTAATCGCGTAGAAGTACATCCCACTTATGGCGTATTGGACTTTGTGCACATCCCGTTAAGAAGACTAAAACAGTCCTTTCCGGAAGAGTTCAGAAAAGTTGCGACTTACAGAAGCTTCTCCGTCGTGCGCAACCCCTATGAGAGATTCTATTCGTCACTTGCGCAACATTTACGCAGACATCAAGGGATTTCCATTGCAGATCTGTCCGTGCGCGAAGTGGAAACAGCTGCCAAAGATGTTATTGGCGAGATATACGGATGCGAATTAGTCAACGATTCACGCTTTATCCATTTCGAACGACAGTCAAACTTTATAATGCTTGACGGCAGGCAACTCGTCACCGATATCTTTTCACTTGACGAACTGCAAACGCTAGCGATTTTCCTTCGCCGTATAACCGGCGACTCCGTGTCATTCGAAGTCGCTTCGAATGCTACACGCGTTTTCCGCTCTCAGGCGATACGCGCACTTGTCGGATCATTCATCCGTTGCGGGGGCCGATCACTCAGTAACGCTCTCCATCCCTCGAAGAGAAGCTGGCTGCGAAGTTTATTATACACCGAAGCCAAAAGAGGTGCGGTATGGATGCAGGGCGAAGGGATCGCAGTAATTAACGAGTTCATTTCTGACCACTACGTTGATGACATCAATCTGTTCCAGCAAGCATGTATTAAGGGACAAACTGCAGCATGAGCGGAGCATACTTATCTGTCGCAATGACCACATACAACGGTGGCCAATATCTGTGCGAGCAACTTGAAAGTCTGGTCAATCAGGACCAAATGCCCTGCGAACTTGTCGTTGGCGATGACTGCTCAACCGACAACACGATGGATATTCTTAACGACTTCAAACATAGAGCCCCATTCGAGGTAGTAATCTCACGTAACAACACTAATAAAGGGTACGCTGACAATTTTCTTGCTACTGCCCGGAGATGCAGAGGCGCATGGATTGCGTTTTGCGACCAAGACGATTATTGGCTCCCAACTAAGATCAGTGATTGCATGGAGCGGATCGATGGAAATCCACAACTTTGCCAAGTGCTTCAGAAGGCAGAGTTATGTGACCCAGTACTAGGTCGCAGCGGCCGAACCTTCCCAGAGAAGGGATCGGCGGGAACCTATCACGCTCGAAGTCATTATGGATTCTGGGTATGGCCTGGGTTTCTGCAGACCGTCCGTGCGGACCTCATTCGCGACTACGACTACCACGCCCGCCCAACCAGCTACATCACCACAGAGGGCCCACAACCCCATGATAAAATGACGTGCATGTTATCCAACGCAGTAGGGGACATCTGCATCACCGAATCTCCAAGTGCGTTTTATCGGCGGCATGAACAGACTGTTACAGGGACTTACAGCAAAAAAACGTGGACTGACAAAATCCGCGGTGCTCTAGAGACGCGTGGATCACATTATGCGTTTCTTGCCAACGCTGCTTCAGACGCGGCACGTTTCTTAGACGATGCGGCACATACCAGCAACGATAGTGAGCTAACAGTAAGCCTTCAGACGGCGGCAAAGGCCTATACATCCTTGGCTGGCATTCAATCGACACGATCCAAACTGTACTCGTCGAGACACCTGTGGGCTCGACTTCAGTGCTACGTCTCGATATATCGCTCGGGGGGGTACATCGGCCCAGCGTTTACTGCGATGGGATACCAAAGCGCTGTAAAGGACGGTGCCCGAACACTCTTCGGCCCGCAACTAGAAGCACTACAATAATCCGACACGTTTCCAGAGCCGCTGCTATTCCGCGAGTGACTTTCTAAAATTACTTCATTTGGCCGTAGCCTTATCCGAGATGTCGTTGCGGAACCAGCCGCCATTCCATTTGATTTTGTTGGCGGCTTCGTAGGCTTTTGATTTGGCGGAGGCCAGGTCGTCCCCCAAGGCGGTTACTCCGAGGACTCGGCCTCCATTGTTGGTTACGGCTCCCTTAACCAGTTTGGTTCCTGCGTGGAAGACTTTGACGTCTTCCAGTTCGGCGGCGGCTTCAAGACCGGCGATGGGGCGGCCTTTTTCGTACGAGGCAGGGTAGCCTTCTGAAGCTATCACGACGCAGATTGATGGGCGAGGATCCCACTCCAGGGGCTCGACTTCTTCCAGGCG
>Ga0055584_100006087_pt1 | contig 11823 bp, 11 predicted proteins | sample OSDHelmetaG_FD_58716 | JGI IMG/M metagenome (GOLD analysis project Ga0055584, IMG submission 58716) | Pelagic marine sediment microbial communities from the LTER site Helgoland, North Sea, for post-phytoplankton bloom and carbon turnover... | ecosystem: Environmental > Aquatic > Marine >... | reverse complement strand
CGGTGCCTTCTGGGTCGCCGCCGGAACAGATAGTGGCGTGGTCTCGGGCTTCAAAGTCGGCAATGCTGGCGGCCAAATCGTTGGTCAACACGCCCATATGGTGGAAGCCTTCTTGTCCGGTCGGGTAAAAATCGCGGTAAACAGATGGGTGATCATGGTGCGGCTGAATTAATTCAACCTGTAGATCACCAGAAGCGGCTAAAGCCGCAGACAGCTTCAGCTCGCCTGGCGTGCCCCGGTATATGATGTTGGGAAGGCTGATGTTTTCCAGCAAGGTAAAGGGGCCAATGCCCATGGTGCGGGCCCATTTCTCGCATGATGCCTCAAGGTCATTAACGATGAAGGCGTTTTGAAAAATGGTGGTGCTCTTGTTGCTCATGATTATCCCCCTATATCTTGTCATAGCGGCGTGTAGATAAGCACGAAAGCAAAGGCAGGGCAATTTTGTAGCCGAATTTGTGATCGAACGAGCCGAATGTTGGTAAATCGGTCGTGATTTGGCGAATTGCCCTAAAATGAGTAGGATGAATTTCGGTTCTTTCACTCATGTCATGGGGGGCGATCTGATGATTAAGTATACATTTATGCTCGTAGGGTTTGTGGTGGCCGGGGCTTATGCGGCACCTGCGGCAGCAGACCTGGTTTCGACGACGCCGTTGATTGTCGAGAAAACTGAACAAGAACAATTGGCATTGTCGGTGCAACAGGCCGTCGGTAGCGACGTTCAAAAGCAGGCTGATTTGGTCAGATATTTGCAGCAGAACAAAAATTCTTGCGAGAGCTGCCCTAATGATGAGGCCACCCGCAGTTGGGAATACGCCCCCTTATTCGCCCGTAGGTCCCAGCGTTGGCAAGACCAGGGAAGTGTAGGGCTATCACTCAGAAGTGGCCCAACTAGTTTTGGTGTGTGGGGCGACGTGCGCGAGGTGAATGCGGTCAAGAATGACGATCAGCAATTGTTGCCGTCCAGCCTGGCAGCAGAGGCCACGGTGCCTAGTGCGCTTAGTACGCAGATTTCACCTGGGGACTCGGGTACGGTTGGTGCAAGTGATGTTCGGTCTGGGGCTCCAAAATTGGCGAACCCCGGTACGGTGCAGTTGCGCGGTGATGTCGTGTCAGTTGCGCCTTTGCGGGCCGGAAGCGTATCAGCAATTACACCAAGTGTGGCAACGCGTGCGCCAACCTCGACAGTGCGCAACACATCAGATCTCGCCTACAAGGAATATGTAGGCGGGCTGTTTATGTCCCAGTCGTTCTAAGACAGAGTGTTTCGCGAGAACCCGGCGGGTTCTATTCGTCTGGTGCGATAACGATCGTCAAGCCGTCAAGTTCTGCAGTGAAGTCGACCTGGCAGCTAAGGCGTGAGCCTTCTTTCATGCAATCCAGTTCTTCAAGCAGCTCTGTTTCTTCATCGCTGCGTGTGCCAGAGCGGGCAACCCAGTCGTCGTCGATGTAAACATGGCACGTGGCGCAAGAACACTGACCACCACAAATTGATTCCAGCTCAGAATCGTTGTTGCGGAGATTTTCCATCAGGGAGATGCCGACTTCTGCATCAATTTTGCTTGTTTCGCCGTCGCGATTTGTAACGTTGATGGTCGCCATGGAATTCGTTCCTCTTGGATTGCTTGGTAGTATTGGCCAGTTTCGTAGCGAAACAAGCCTGCTATTGCAAGGGTGGATTAAGGGCTTTGATGATTACATCTGCTTCAGTGGTGTATCGGCATCTGCCAGAAGTGCGGGGTCAATTTTGCGATGGGCTGCGATGAGCTTTTTCGCCCCCATGAAATCCTTCACGTTGTTAATGGCGTTAACGGCAACCAATTCGCCATCGCGCAGATAACACACCGAGAATTTCTTTGTCGCAGGGTCCCCCCGCATAACTACTTCGTCATCAGGCTCAGACAGGCCGACGATCTGTAGTTTCAGGTCGTATTGGTCGGACCAGAACCAGGGAATTTCGGCATATTCCTTTAAGGTGCCCAGCATGGCATTGGCGGCTGTTTTGGCCTGATCAACAGCGTTTTGTACTGATTCGAGGCGCAACCGCCCGCCCAAAAGGGCGTTGGGGTGGTTGGTAACGTCGCCCGCGGCATAAATGTCGGGGTCGCTGGTTTGGGCATATTCATCGACAACCAAACCGTTTTCGACAGTAAGGCCTGCTTCTTCGGCAATTTCACAATTGGGGATAACGCCCACGCCAACAACAACCAAGTCGGCGTCATAGGCGCTGCCATCTGCGCAGATAACTTTGGATACGTCGCCTTCGCCTTCATAGCCAGTAACACCAACACCCGTGATAATTTTGACGCCCGCTGCGGTATGGGTCTCATGATAAAAAGCAGATACTTCCGGCGAGACGACTCGGTTCATCACCCGGTCCAGCCCTTCAAGCACCGTGACATCACAGCCCATTTTCGCGCCAACAGCGGCGACTTCGAGGCCGATATAGCCGCCACCAACGATAACAACTTTGGTGTCTGGCTTCATGCGCTCCTGGATGGCCAAGGTGTCGGCAATGGCGCGGAGGTAAAAGATTCCGCCGAGTTCTGCGCCTGGCAGGGCCAATTTGCGGACCCGCGTGCCCGTCGCGATCAGTAATTTGTCATAGGCGATTGTGCTGCCGTCAGAAAGCGCGAGGCTTTTGCCAGCTTTATCAATGCTGTCGACCAGTGTGTTGACGCGCAGGTCTATGTCTTTGTCTTCGTACCAGCTGGGCTTCTTTAAATAGAGGCGGTCAATTTCAATTTCACCAGCCAACAAAGCCTTGGACAGGGGTGGGCGCTCATAGGGTGCGTAGGGCTCATCACCTATCATGATGATCTTGCCTTCAAAGCCCTTGCTGCGCAGTGTTGCTGCAGCTTGCCCACCGGCATGGCCGGCCCCGATGATGACGAATGTCTGATCCATTTTATTTTCCGCTCTTTATTGTTTTGCCAGAGATTGATTTATTAATCGTCCGACGTGCTTCTTATCTTGTTCCATCGGAAAAATCTATGATATGCCTCGTGGTCTGTTAACGTTTCAAACGGAATGTCGGGATTCTGCACGCGGCAGGTGTTGTCGCGCTCTGAATGCAGGCCATAGTCTTAACGAGGGAGAAAAAATATGGATATTGGAATTAAAGGCAAGAACGCCATTGTAACGGGCTCTACCAAAGGTATTGGCCGTCGTGTGGTCGACCTCTTGGCCGATGAAGGCGTGAATGTCGGCATTTGTGCCCGTAACGCTGAAGAAGTTGAAAAGGCTGTTGCAGAAATTTCTGCAAAGGGCGTTAAGGTTGTTGGCGGCGTTGTCGACGTATCCGACACAGAAGCTTACACCGCATGGCTGAAAGCAACTGCTGAAGAACTCGGTGGCCTCGACATGTTTGTGCCAAATGTTTCCGCTGGTGGTGGTTTCGACCCATCCAATTGGGCGCACAACTGGGAAAACAACTTCAACATCGACATGATGGGCACCGTTAAGGGTGCTGAAATTCTCACGCCTTTCCTGGCTGAGAGCAAAGGCTCAATGGTCTTTATGGCAACGACGGCTGCTGGCGAATTCTTCGCTGCACCTCAGTCATACAGCTCCATGAAGTCTGCTGTTGTAAACTACACATCTAACCTGGCCCAGTTCCTGGCACCCCAGGGTATTAATGTGAACGTTGTGTCTCCTGGCTCCATCTACTTTGAAGGCGGCGATTGGGACAACATCAAGCAGCACATGAAACCTTTCTACGACCAGGTTCTGTCAACTATCGCAATGGGCCGTTACGGCACACCTGAAGAAGTGGCTAATGTCATTGTCTTCTTGCTGAGCCCATTGGCAAGCTGGGTTACCGGCGTCAACGTTACCGTTGATGGTGGTCAGACCAAGCGGACCAAGTTCTAGGAAATCTGATAATTTAAGGGGTGAAGGGCAACTTTCGCCCCTTTTTTTGAAGACTTTCAGGCAACATTCATGGGCGCATAAATTTGGTGCTTGACCGGCAATAGGTCACTCGCCAGTATGCCCCACAACATAATCTAGAAATGATATATCCAGCAGGAGAAATTCCAGTGCAATTATCGCGAGAACAGCTGCTCCAAGCTTATGAGCGCATGAAAACAATTCGTGAATTCGAGGATCGGCTTCACGCTGAAATCCCCAAAGGTCTGATCCCAGGCTTTACACATCTTTATTCCGGGCAAGAAGCTATTGCCGTTGGCGTTTGTGAAAACCTCACCGACGAAGATGCTATTACGTCTACCCATCGTGGCCATGGTCACTGCATCGCCAAAGGCGTTGAAGTTAAAGGCATGATGGCTGAAATTTATGGCCGTGCGACTGGTTCGTGTAAAGGCAAGGGCGGCTCTATGCATATTGCCGACCTCGACAAGGGCATGCTCGGTGCTAACGGCATCGTAGGCGGTGGCCCACCTTTGGCAGTTGGCGCTGGCATCTCCTTCCGCAATCGCGGCAAAGGCGAAGTTGCTGTTGCACTTGCTGGTGACGGTAGCTGTAACTCTGGCCCTGTATTTGAAGCCATGAATATGGCTGTTGTTCTGAACCTGCCTGTTATTTTCATGTTTGAAAACAACGGCTATTCCGAGCAAACCGCACCTGCATACGCAGTTGGTGGCGGCAAGACAGACATGACACGCCGGGCCGAAGGCTTTGGTATGCCCGCAACAAAGGGTGACGGCACAGACTTCTTCGAAGTCTATGAGAAAACCCGTGAAGCTGTTGAACGTGCTCGCAACGGCGGTGGCCCAAGCGCGCTTGAATTCAGCTGCTTGCGTTTCTTTGGTCACTTTGAAGGTGATCCTCAGCGCTATCGTGCCGCTGGCGAAGTTGAAGATGCTCGTGCAAATCTCGATTGTCTCGCAAACTTCCGCGCCAAGGTTACAGAAGCTGCTTTGCTTGAAGATGCCGACATGGACGCTATTGACGCGCGCGTGGCCATCTTGATCGACGAAGCCGTTGAAGAAGCTATTGCAGCACCCTTCCCAGATCCCTCTGCGGTTCTGGAAGACGTTTACATCGATTACTAGGTGAGGGAGTAAATACTATGCCTAATATGTCATACCGCGAAGCGGTAACCGAAGCCCTCACGATTGAAATGGATCGCGACGAAACTGTTATCATCATGGGTGAAGATATCGCCGGTGGTGCTGGTGGTTCCTCTGGCGAACGTGACAACCAGAGCGGCATCTGGGGTACGTACCCTCAGTTCCATGCCAAATATGGTGAAAACCGTTTCATCGATACACCCATCAGTGAAGCCGCTATCGTGGCTGCAGCTGCTGGTGCTGCCCTAACAGGCATGCGCCCTATTGCTGAAATCATGTTTGCTGATTTCATGGGCTATTGTCTTGATCAGGTTCAGAACCAGGCTGCCAAGTTCCGCTATATGTTTGGTGGTAAGTCGCTTACGCCAATGGTTGTTCGTACAGCCTATGGTGCAGGCCTATCGGCTGCAGCACAGCATTCACAATGCATGTACTCGCAGATCACACATATTCCAGGGATCAAGGTTGCCGTGCCATCAAAGCCTGCTGATGCAAAAGGCCTGATGCTGACAGCGATCCGTGATAATGACCCAGTGCTGTTCTTTGAACACAAAGCACTGTTCGGTATTATGGGTGAAGTGCCTGAAGGCGACGAAGGTATTCCTTTCGGTGAAGCCGCCATGTACCGCGAAGGCGACGACTGCACAGTCGTAGCCATTGGCCGTATGGTTCACTTTGCTGAATCAGCCATCGATTCGCTGGCTGCTGAAGGTATCACCTGTGACCTGGTCGACCCGCGCACAACATCTCCACTGGATGAAGAAACCATCCTGGAAAGTGTTGAGCATACAGGTCGTTTGGTTATTGTTGATGAATCAACACCACGTTGTTCTGTTGCTACAGACATCGCTGGCATCGTAGCAAGCAAGGGCTTTAGCTCACTGAAGGCACCAATCGAGATCATTACATCGGCTCACTCGCCGGTTCCGTTCTCGCCAGTGCTGGAAGCAGCTTACCTGCCGAGCGTTGATGAAATTGTAGCAGCGATCCGCAAGACCCAAGAATAGCGGTCGGACCTGTTATTGAGAAATTGGCCTCGGGGGTGGTTGCACCCCCGGGGCTATCGTTATTATGGATGTAAGGAGACGCGTCATGGCTGACATGATTGCAGTAGCAATGCCCAAATGGGGCCTCGAAATGACCGAAGGCACCGTTGTAAAGATCCACGTAGCTGAAGGCGACACCGTTGCCAAAGGCCAAACGATTATGGATATCGAAACAGAAAAAATAGCCAATGAATTTGAAGCTGAAGAAGGTGGCGTGATCAAAAAGATCATTGCAGCCGAAGGCGATGTTAAAATTATCGGCGATCTGTTGGCGATTATTGGCCCTGCTGATGTCTCTGATGCGGACGTTGAAGAATTTGTTGGTAGTTATGTCTCCGTGGCTGTTGGTCGCGTTGAAGCAACAACTGCTGCAGCCCCTGCACCTGCTGCTGCACCTGCGGCATCATCAGCCCCTGCGGCTGACGATAGTGGTGTGAAGGCATCCCCTCCGGCAAAGCGTCTTGCACGTAAGCTGGATATTGATATTGCGCTGGTTACTGGCACCGGGCGTGGTGGTCGTATTTCTGCCGATGACGTGCAGGCCTTTGCTGATGCCGGTGGTGCTGCCGCTGCGGCTCCTGCTGCTGAAGCAGCGCCGGCAGCGCCGGCTGGCGAAGTTCGCGCAACCCCAGGTGCGAAGCGATTGGCCAAAGAATTGGGCATAGACATTGCTACTGTTGTTGGTTCTGGCCGCGGTGGTCGTATTTCCAAAGAAGATGTAGAAGCTTCTGGCGCCTCTGCTGGTGCGGATACGGGTTCCTACGGTTCTACACCAGTTACAGCGGCGCCTGCACCTGCGGCACAAGTTATCCCTGGTGATAACGCTGTTACGGTTGAAGCTATGAATGGCATGCGCAAAACCATTGCCAAGCGCCTGACGGAAAGCAAACAGAACGTGCCGCATTTCTACCTGTCGGTAGATATTGAGCTGGACCGCCTGTTGGCCCGTCGCCAAAAGGTGAATGCTGCTGGTGACGTTAAAGTGTCCGTGAACGACTTCATCATCCGGGCTGCTGGTCTGGCGCTGAAGGCCGTGCCGAAAGCTAATGTTCAGTACCATGGCGATGAGCTGCATTACTTTGAGAATGCAGATATTTCCATCGCCGTGGCTATCGAAGGCGGTTTGATTACGCCTATCGTACGGGCAGCGAACCTGAAGTCTGTTCAGCAAATTGCGACAGAAGTTAAAGACTTGGCCGCACGTGCGCGGGACAACAAGCTGAAGCTTGACGAAATTCAGGGCGGGTCGTTCTCGATTTCTAATCTGGGCATGTTCGGCATCAAGAACTTCGATGCTGTCATCAACCCACCACAGGGTGCTATCCTTGCGGTTGGTGCCGGTGAAGAACGCCTGGTTGCCAAGAATGGTGCCCCTGCCATTGCCACGGTCATGAGCGTGACAATGTCTTGTGATCACCGGGCCATCGACGGTGCTTTGGGTGCTCAGTTCCTGGCATCTTTCAAGGAGCTACTTGAAGAACCTTTGGCACTGGTTGTTTAGGCATCCAGTGTCCTCTATTTTCTTGAAGGGCAAAGGGTGACTTGGCGTTGATATTCAGGTATCGCTTTTCAAGATGACAGAAGCAACAGATCGACAAATAACAGCATTTATACTCGCCGCCAGTCGTGGCGGCGAGAGAGACCCCGTGGCAGCTGACCAGGGAGTTTCTCATAAGTGCACCGTCGATCTGTGCGGGAAGCCCATGATTCTATGGGTAATTGAGGCCCTCGAGGAGATGGGGACCTTCGATCAAATTGTGATTTCAATTGAGCGTCCCGATATTCTGGAGGGTATTCCCGAGATTGCCTCTCGGTTACAGTCTGGTGCCTGCCAGATTGTACAATCCCAGGAAACTCTCCATGACAGCGTCATGATGGCCATGCAGATTGTTGGCCCTACATTCCTGCCTTTCCTGATTACGACTGGTGATAATCCTCTCTTAACCAAGCACACGTTGGAAGAATTCATGCAGGGCGCTATGAATAGCTCTGCTGACGCTGTGGCGGCCCTGCTATCGCGGGATGTTCTGCAGCCTGCCTATCCCGATACCGTTCGCACCTATTTGGAATTTGCTGATGGTGGGTATTCTGGCTGTAACTTGTTCATGTTAAAGACCAATGCTGCCCTGGAAGTGACCGAGATATTTACCGGTGGTGGGCAATTCGGCAAGCGTTTTGCCAGTGTGCTCAAGGCCTTTGGCTTGGGGCCACTTATCCACTTCATTTTGCGAAAAAAGTCTCTTCACGAATTTATGGAATACCTCTCCAACAAGTGGGGCACCAGGGTTGAAGCCGTTGTGGTGTGTTCGGCTGAAGCGGCTATCGATGTCGACAAGCCCTCAGATTACGTCATAGCTAAAACTGTTTTACAAAACCGCATTGATACCGCTGGGTAATATTTTGCGTTTCAAGTGATGTACACACTTTCGCAAGCTTGATAAATCTCGTATAATTAGGGTCTTAGCAAGGCATGCTCGGTGTATTGCCCCCGACAGTTGACGTAGACGCGGCCAGGTAATTTGCTGGGTTTTTCTTGCTCGTTGAGTGAGCCGGAGCCTGAAATGTATCAGAACGAACTCGCGAAAGTGGGTCATAAATATTTTCAAAATCGCCGTTTTTATATGTATCTGGCGAGTTTGGGTGCTGTTGCCGTTGTTTGGCTAACGCAGGGTGCTCTACCATTTCGAGACGATAGCCTGAATCAGTTGTATTTGGGGTTTTCTCTGGCTGTAATTGGCCTGGGTCAGATTGTTCGAATATTTTCCAGTGCCTATGCTGCCAAAGGAACATCGGGCAACGCACGGCAAGAGGCCGAAGCGACCGAGCTGAATCAAACCGGGCTGTATTCGCTGATACGTAACCCTCTCTATGTGGGTCGAACGTTAGTGTTCACAGGCATAGCGCTGTTCTCTGGTTCCTGGGTCTTCGGCATCATTGTTTTTCTGATGAGCTTCATTATTTATGAGCGCGTGGCAGTGTATGAAGAAGAATTTCTCCGGCGTGAATTCGCAGATAGCCATGCCGCATGGGCCGCCGAGGTTCCTGCTCTTGTGCCGCGTTTTAAGGGTTGGGTTCGCCCGAAATACCGTTTCTGTTGGAAGCGAATGATTTGGCGTGAGGTCGTCAAAGTGTTTGATGCAGTTTTGGCGATTGCTCTAATCGACTTTGGTCGCCGTGGATTCGCCGTTGAAGCATTAGACCAAGACCTGTTCTGGTACTATGCCCTTGGTGTTATCCTGGTGCTCAGGCTGATTGTTGGTGCCTTAAAGACCTTCACAAAATACTATGAGGGGATGGCCTAATGACCGGACCCACAAGCCCGATGGAAGTGGAAAAAAGCCAATTGCCTCCGCTGATCGCGCTCGTGGGCTGTGATGGTTGCGGCAAGACAACCCTGGTTGCCGATCTGGTGCCATGGATGCAGTATTTTATGCCTGCACAAACGTGTTACTTGGGCCTTGGCTCCAGCATCATTGGCGAGAAAATTAAGAAATTCAGGGTTGGCGGTAAGGCATTCGAAGGTTATTTGGCGCGAAAAGCAGCGCGGGCAAAAGACAAGGGCGACCGTATTCCGGGCCCAGCGACCGCACTTATTCTGTATATTTTTTCAGTTTTACGGCTCCGACGCTTTAACAAAATGCAACGGCTAAGAAAGTCAGGGGTGGCTATCATCACTGATCGCTATCCCCAAATCGAAATTCCCGGCTTTTATGATGGCCCACTTCTGGGCGCGGCTGAGGCTAAAGGGTGGTTCGTTAAGGCCTTGGCGCGTAAAGAGCGGCAAAAGTACGAATTCATGGTGTCGTGCATACCAGACCTTGTGGTGAAACTGCATGTGAGTGTTGAGACATCGCTTCTTCGCAAGTCAGATAGCAAAAAATCTCTTGTTGAACGCAAGGTCGCCGTAACGCCTAGCCTAACATTTAATGGGGCAACGATCCGCGACGTTGATGCGGAACAAGATTACGCCACGGTGACAGCCGCCGTTAAGGCCTGCATCATTCAGCAATTTGCCCTTACGGGCATAGAGACCAAGCTAGTTAGCTAGCGGCAGCGAGTTCATCGGCGATATCATCGCGTAGCTTGTATTTCTGAATTTTCGATGTCGACATGGGCCACTCTGTGACAAACCGCACATAGCGCGGTATTTTGAAGCTGGAAATTTTGCCTTTGCAAAATGCGATAAGTTCTTCTTCCGTCGCGCTGCCGCCATCTTCAAGTTCAATATAGGCGGCGGGCACTTCCACCAGGCGTTCGTGGGGCGCGCTAACGATTTGCGCCAGTTTTACGGCCTCATGTTCCTGCAACAGGCTTTCAATTTCAACAGCGGCAACGTTTTCGCCGCCTACTTTTAGCATATCCTTGATGCGGCCATGGAACATGATCTGGTTGTTTTCATCGACAGACCCTGTGTCCCCTGTGTGCAGCCAGCCATCGGCATCAATGGCTTCAGCAGTTTTGATAGGGTCTTTGTAATATCCCTTCAGGATGTTGGGCCCGCGCACCAAAATTTCGCCATGGGACAGCGCGGGGGCTTCTTCACCTGTTTCTGGGTCGATAATGCGGACTTCCTGGCCGGGCATGGGCCCGCCAAGGCGACCGTGGCGGATCTCACGCGGGTCGCTTAACTTGTGAGACGTTACTGTGCCGGAGGCCTCGCTGAGCCCAAACGTGCCAACCATGATGCAATCTGGCATTTTCTCTTCAATCTTGGCGATCAATGCCGGGGGCTGCAGGCCGGGGCTAATGTTCATCACGCGGGCATGGCTTAGGTCTGCCTGCTCAAAATAGGGGTGGTTCACCATGTCGCTGATAATGGTGATGAAGCAGGGGTATGTGATGGTTGCCTTAGTGCTTTCCAACAGCTTCAGAGCGGCTTCGGCCTCAAAATAGCTCATGGTGATATAGGCGCTGCCAATATCGAAACAGGCCGCCAGCGGGAAGGTGGCGGCGATGTGGAACATGGGCAAAGGCGACCAAAAACTGTCATCACCGGTCATTTCATACACATCAGCAAGTGCGCGCCCATTCTGAATCAATGATGCGCCAGACAATAGGCAGCCTTTGGGGTTGGAGGTGGTGCCAGAGGTGTAAAGGATCATGGCAATGTCGTCGCCCACGACGCTATCGCGTCGGGCAGCAATGTCAGCGGCGGCAACGGCACGGGCGTCGGCCAAAGTATCGGCTTCTGATACCGTGCCCTTGGCTTCATCGCCCCCCAGCAACAGAATATTGCGCAGCTTGGGTGCAACCTCAATGGCCAGCCCACGGGGGGCTGCGGCATCGGCAACGCCGGGCAGGCCTTCATAGAGGCGCTCAACAAAGTTCAGGCCTTCAGCAACTTTGCCGGTGGTGACAATCGTTACCAGGTCGGCATTTTCCGTCAGATAGGTAATCTCGTTGGAGCGATAGCGCGCATTGATAGGCACCATGACAGCACCGGCCAGAGCGATCCCGAACATCACCTCGACAAATTCAAACCCCGTGGTCAGCAGAATGCCCACATGTTCGCCAGGTTGTACGCCCAGGGCAATCAGTTGGCGGGCGCGCAGCTCGGCCTTTTCATACAGCTCTGCAAAGCTCTGCTGGCCTTCGGGGAAGATGATGGCAGGGCGTTCAGGCCATGTCTTGGCGGCGTTATCCAGAAGGCAGCCAAAGGTGCTGATGGGGGTGTCGGTCATGCTGTTCTCACAAAGTCAGAGTATTAGGTAGAGTAGTGGGCAGAATATTAATCCAGTGGG
>Ga0055584_100006086_pt1 | contig 11824 bp, 10 predicted proteins | sample OSDHelmetaG_FD_58716 | JGI IMG/M metagenome (GOLD analysis project Ga0055584, IMG submission 58716) | Pelagic marine sediment microbial communities from the LTER site Helgoland, North Sea, for post-phytoplankton bloom and carbon turnover... | ecosystem: Environmental > Aquatic > Marine >... | reverse complement strand
TCCGGTGAGCCCACGTGAATATTCAGGCTTCCTGACAAGACAATGAAAACATGTTCGTTCTTCGCGCCAGGTGACAGCAGTAATTCACCTTCTGCAACGTCGCGACGATCGCAGCGTTGCAATAGTTCATGCACGTCATCTGGCAGCACGCCTCTGAACAGCTCGAGGCTGTCAAGCAGCGAACGCTTGTAATCCGAATTGGTGGCCAACGACAATGACAAATGTGTCTCCCTTGGGTATCAAGGCATTGTCACGGCTTTACGCCCCGTTGAGAATCGACCAGCACACAGAATTGCGTAGCTAAGAGTGTGACGCAGGTCACGACTAGACTAGTCCGCCGTTAGTTCGGCCCGCGACTCTTCGAACTCGGCCCTGTCCTCATCCGACGGCTCTGGATACTTCAATCCTATGCCTTCAAGTGCGCCAATAATGATCTCGGCAACCCGGGCCTGCATGTATCGTTTGTCGTCAGCAGGGATAGCGTACCAGGGCGCCCATGGGCGCGAGGTAGCATTCAGTGCGTTCTGATAAGCGCGCATGTAGTCGTCCCAGTGTCGTCTTTCAACGACGTCACCGGGCTCAAACTTCCAGTTTTTCGCGGGGTCATCCAGACGCGCCAGGAAGCGCTTCTTCTGTTCATCCTTGGATACATTCAGCCAAAATTTAAGAATGACGGTGCCGTTGCGGGCCAGGTGTTCTTCCTGTTGTCGAATCGAGGTCAAGCGCTCGTCCCAGATCGTTTCGAGATCAATCTCGTCGGGTAATTTCTGGTAGGTCAGAATTTTCGGGTGCACTCGCACGACGAGAACTTCTTCATACTGGCTGCGATTGAAAATGCCGATACGCCCCCGCTCAGGCAGGCGGCAAGTCGTGCGCCACAGAAAATCATGGTCCAGCTCAAGACTGGAAGGTTTCTTGAAACTGAACACCTGGCAACCGGAAGGGTCAATGCCCTGCATGACAGAACGAATCGTACTGTCCTTGCCCGCGGCATCCATTGCCTGGAAGACAAGCAAAACTGAATGACGATCCCCGGCAGCCAGAACACGTTGCAGCTTATTGAGGCTTTCGGTCGCAGACCGGCGATGCTTGCCTTTGTGTCGGTGCCCGTCCGTCTGCGGTTTTGTGCTCGACGCGGAAATATCGAAACTGCCGTCGTATGCAACCAGGTAGGGCGAAGCGGGTGCCTTAAACATCATCTGTCTCCATCATTGCTCAGTTCGTTGGTGTTGCTGCAAGGCCCACTCTACATGCTCGACGACTAATGGCGACTGATCCTGCAAGCGAGCAGTGAGTGCTTCGATGACGGCGGGTGTCGTTGTCGCATTACCCAGAGCAACCGCAATATTGCGCAACCAGCGCTGGAAACCGATGCGTCGAATTGCGCTACCTTCGGTTTTTTCCAGCCAGGTTTCCTCGTTCCACATGAACAAGTCGGTCAATTGTGCTGTCGCGAGGCCGTGACGTGGCGCAAAGTCATCTTCAGCCGTCGGTTTGGCAAACTTGTTCCAGGGGCAAAACAGCTGGCAGTCATCGCAACCGTAAATTCTGTTGCCTATGGCCTTTCGAAACTCGAGCGGAATCGCCTGCTTGTTTTCGATAGTCAGATAAGAAATACAGCGACGGGCGTCAAGTGAGTAGGGGGCGACGATGGCTTTGGTCGGGCAGACATCGATGCAGGCAGAGCACGTTCCACAGTGGGATATTTCGGGCGGATCGACAGGTAAAGGCAGGTCCGTATAAAGTTCTCCCAGAAAGAACCAGGAACCGGATTCACGATCGATAAGGTTCGTGTGCTTACCCACCCAGCCGACCCCGGCTTTTTCTGCCAGTGCCTTTTCCAGAACCGGGGCGCTGTCAACGAAAACGCGATAGCCAAACTCCCCTATTCCTTCTTGAATGCGCCTTGCCAGAGCCCGCAACCGGCCGCGCAGGACTTTGTGATAATCGCGACCGAGGGCGTATCGCGAAATGTAGGCGCTCTTGCCGTCATCCAGGAGTTGTTTTGCTGTCTCTTGATCCTGTGGGAGGTAATCCATGCGCACGGATATGACCCGCACCGTGCCAGCAACCAGCTCTTCGGGACGACTGCGTTTGCTGCCATGGCGCTCCATGTATTCCATCGAGCCGTGGAATTTCGCCCCCAACCAGTCATTAAGACGGGCTTCCGCCTGCTGCAAATCAATGTCTGCGATACCCGTGTGTTGAAAACCCAGTTCATCGCACCACGCGATGACGTCGCGCTTTAGCGCCGTCATGTCGGTATTGCCGTATGTGTTCGCGGGTTTCGTCAATTTATTATCCTTCTGCTAACACAGTATAATCGCCATGATGCAATCCTTACCCGTAAACATTTACTCCGTCGCTGCAGTCCGCGAGATTGATCGTATTGCGATCGAGGATAAGGGCATCCCTGCTTATACGCTCATGAAAAGGGCGGGAGCCGCGGCTGTCAGTGCGGCACGATCGCACTACCCGAACGCCGAGCGATGGCAGGTGATTTGCGGGGCTGGCAATAATGGCGGGGACGGATATGTTGTTGCCAGACTTGCGGCCCAGAATGGAATCGCTGTTTCGGCATTAGCTCTGGTTGACCCTGCATTGCTGCAGGGCGATGCGGCGACCGCGTATACCGATTTTGCGGCAGAGGGTGGCGTTGTTATGCCCTGGGCCGGTGAGCTGGACGTTGAGGCAGACCTTCTCGTCGACGCGATTCTTGGTAGCGGACTGGAGCGAGACGTTGCCGGGGTTTTTGCCGATGCCGTGTCAGCGATCAATGCGCACCCGGCGAAGGTGCATGCAATGGATATTGCGACGGGCATCAACGGGGATACGGGTGCCGTTATGGGCGTTGCGGTTATCGCAAGTCTGACAACCACGTTTGTTGGATTGAAATCCGGGCTGTTTCTGGGTGTCGGGCCAAATTATTGCGGTGAAATCACTTTTTCTGATCTCGGGATCGACGATGCGTGCAGAGCTCTCGTCCCGGCAGTCTACCGCCGACCGGATGACGGCCTGTTGGCCAGCTCGTTGCCAGCCCGCTTACGTGGCGCGCACAAGGGCGATTTTGGTCATGTATTGGTTGTTGGCGGCGGGCCGGGAATGTCGGGAGCCGCGCGCCTCTGCGGAGAAGCGGCCCTCAGGGCCGGCGCTGGCCGCGTCAGCGTTGCCACGCATCCGGACCATGCGGCGCTTATTTCAGCGGCTCGGCCGGAACTGATGTCGCACGGCGTTTCCGGGGCTGCCGATCTGCAAACACTGCTCGGCAAAGCCGACGTCATTGCCTTCGGGCCCGGTTTGGGGCAATCGGACTGGGCGCGAGACGTGTTTACGGTGGTTGCAGAGGCCGGGCAAGCGACAGTATGGGATGCGGATGGCCTGAATTGGCTGGCGACAGCGCCGGATGCTCGGGACAACCGGGTCATTACGCCACATCCCGGCGAGGCAGCAACGCTGCTGGAGACAGATACCGCAAGCATTCAGTCGGATCGGCCGGCAGCTTTGTGCGCACTGGCGGATAAATACGGTGGAATTGTCGTATTGAAAGGGGCAGGGAGCCTGATCTCAGACGATAAAGGTGCCTCCGGCACGCCGTTCGTGTGCACGTCAGGAAATCCGGGCATGGCGGCCCCCGGAATGGGCGATGTATTGACCGGCATTATCGCAGCGCTGGTGGCTCAAGGCCTGTCTTTGTCGGTCGCTGCTGCAGCGGGCGTTGAACTCCATGCTCGGGCTGGTGACCTTGTTGCCGCGTCCAATGGCCAGCGAGGGATGCTGGCGTCGGATCTTATTGATGCGCTACCGCGCGTGGTCAACCCATGAAACGACAGCTTCCCGACGAACAGGCCACCATCGCGCTGGCAGAAGAGGTATTCGCTGCATTGTCTGGCTCGCTGCAAGGCTGGACGGTGCTGCTGAAGGGGGAATTGGGCGCCGGCAAATCCACATTTGCCCGGGCGTTCATTAAGGCGGCAGGGCATCAGGGGGCCGTGCCTAGCCCAACCTATACTTTGGTCGAACCGTATGATCTTCCGGCGGGGAATATATATCATATTGATTTATATAGGGTTTCAGATGAAGCTGAGCTCCGCTACCTGGGTTGGAACGAGCTTGACGACGGATTTCGACTGGTGGAATGGCCTGAACGGGCAGCAGGTCTGGCTGACGAAGCCGACCTGCTGCTGGAGTTGAAATACGCCGGCGATTCTCGGCACGCGAGCCTCGAAGCGCTGAGTGAGCGCGGCGCTGCATTGATTCAGAAGATTAACTAAACTCGCTATCTACATAATTTTGCAGCGAAAACTCTTGGTTTTTGCGGTTAAATTCGTATACTCATCCGACATAATCCACTGACTCGCGACTGATGTCCTGATGATTCGTGCCCGACTGACACTGGTTCCACTCATTTTGCTGCTGAGCACCGCCGCAAACGCCGGGTCGACGGTGGAAAATGTCCGAATTTGGTCGGAAAATGACAAGACTCGAGTGGTCCTGGATCTCAGCCGCTCGGTTGACCACAACATCTTCACGTTGCGCGGTCCCGATCGTCTGGTTATCGATCTTAAGGACAGTCGCCTGGCGGAATCACTGCAGCAACTGCCCAAAGGCGCCGGCACGGTTCGCTCGATCAGGACCGCGGTACGCTCCAATGGCGAGCTGCGGGTGGTTCTGGACCTTAACCAAAGCGTGCGCTCGCGTAGCTTTACAGCCGGTCCGAACAGCCAATACGGCGACCGACTGGTCATCGATCTGAGCCGAGCTGGCAGTCTGCAGCCGGTAAAACGTGCGTCAGAAGAGTATCGGCCTGGCCGGGATATCGTTGTTGCGATCGATGCCGGGCACGGCGGCCGTGATCCCGGTGCACTTGGTCGCCGTTCGAAAGAAAAAGATCTCGTGTTGTCGATCAGCAAGGAGCTCGCACGTCGCATAAACGCCGAACCCGGGATGAGTGCCGTGCTTATCCGCAAAGGAGACGTATTCGTAGAGCATCGTGATCGCATCGCGATAGCTCGGAAGAACAAAGCCGATCTGTTCATCTCCATACATGCGGACGCCTTTAATGACTCAAGGGCGAATGGTGCATCTGTCTTTGCATTGAATTTGAAAGGTGCGAGCGACGAAGCCGCTATGCAACTGCAGCGACGGGACAATGCGCCTGTTAGTGTCGGTGGCGTGTCTTTGCACGATAAGGATGAGGTATTGGCATCCGTATTGTTCGACTTGTCGCAGAACGCGTCATTGAGCGCCAGTCTGGACGTGGGCGCGAAAGTCAGCCGGGAGATGAGCAAAGTCGCGAAGATGCACAGCAAAGAGGTCAAGCAAAAATCGCTGATTGTCTTGAAGGCGGCCGATATGCCGTCCATTCTCGTCGAGACGGGGTTCATCTCGAATTCTGCGGAGGAAAAGAAGCTGCGTGATGCGAAACATCAGGCGCGATTGGCAAGTGCCGTTCTGGCTGGCGTTCGCAGCTACTTCTACACGAATCCGCCGCCCGATACGCAAATCGCCATGGATTTGCGCCGTGAGCCGGCGAGTCAGGTCCGCCACGTTATCTCCAGCGGTGACACGATTTCCCAAATTGCCCAGCGATACAACGTCAGCCCGGCCGCTATACGTCGTGCGAACAAGCTCTCGACGGATAATATCCGTATCGGCCAGACGCTAAACATTCCTGTTTTCACCGGCGGCTAGATTACTTAACAAGACATTTGCCCGTGGATTTGGAAAAATGGCGGATTGCCATTGCCTTGTTAGATTCGCATGCCCATTCAGCAGCTCCCAGATCATCTGATTAATCAAATTGCCGCCGGCGAGGTTGTTGAACGGCCGGCTTCTGTCATCAAGGAGTTGGTCGAAAACAGTCTCGACGCGGGCGCGCAATCCATTCAGATTGACGTCATAGCCGGTGGCCAGAAGTTGATGCGCATCCGGGACGATGGCAAGGGAATCGATAAGGACGAGATCGAACTGGCGCTGTCGCGCCACGCGACCAGCAAGATATCGAGTCTGGATGACCTTGAAGCCGTCGCCTCGCTGGGTTTTCGCGGTGAGGCGTTGCCGAGTATTGCGTCCGTTGCGAGATTGACCCTGTGCTCCAGGACGTCGCATGGCGACAGTGCATGGCAGGTGGAGGCAGATGGGGGCGACCTGACGGCGCCGAAACCAGCAGCTCATCCCCTGGGCACAACGGTCGAAATACACGATCTGTTCTACAACACGCCGGCGCGGCGCCGATTCCTGCGGACCGAAAGGACCGAGTTCAGCCACGTCGAAAAATGGGTGCGGCGACTGGCATTGTCCCGTCCGGAGATCAGTTTTACGCTCACACACAATCAGCGCACAGTGATGCAGGCGCCCGCGGCCAGAACTGCAGAGGCTCAAAGGCAGCGGATAGCAAAGATTTGTGGCGATTCGTTTGCCGACCAGTGCGTTTATATTGAGCGCGAAACCGACGGCATCGCTTTGTCGGGCTGGATTGGTTTGCCAACCTTCAATCGAAGCCAACCGGACATGCAGTATTGGTTCGTCAACGGACGCAGCGTTTCGGATAAGACGCTTGCACACGCCGTGCGCCACGCTTATCGCGACGTTTTGTTTCACGGTCGATATCCGGCCTACGTGCTGAATCTGACGATGGATCCGGCAGGCGTCGATGCCAACGCACATCCTGCGAAGCATGAGGTACGTTTTCGTGACGGCCGTCGACTGCACGGCGTCGTGTCGCAGTCTGTCGATATTGCTCTGCAAGACACGAGACCGGGTGGACACAACGTCACGCCAATCCCAATGACGCGTGAATCGGTTTTCAACCAGGGGTCGATGTCACTGCAGTCCCGCCCGTCACAATCGGGTGTTCGTGAAACGCTTGCCGCTTATCGGGCGATGGCTGACGCGCCGCCGCTGACAGATGTGTCGGCAGAAGCAGGCGATGTACCGCCGCTCGGGTTCGCAGTAGCTCAGCTCGCTGGTGTGTACATTCTCGCAGAGAATACTGATGGGCTGGTCATAGTGGATATGCATGCGGCACACGAGCGCATCACTTACGAGAAACTCAAAAAGGGCTACGATGACCGCAATCTCGTTTGCCAGCCACTGCTGGTGCCAGAGACAATTTCCGTCGCAGAAAGTGAGGCAAATCTGATCGAGGAGTCGGGCGGGGTCCTGGCCGGCCTCGGGCTGGTTGTCGACCGTGCCGGGCCCACCAGTGTCACGGTGCGTGAAGTGCCGTCTTTGCTGAAGAACTCGGACATCGAATCGTTACTCCGTGATGTGCTCTCTGATTTGTCGGAGGCAGGGCAAAGTAATCGTATCGAAGACGCCGGTGATGACTATTTGGCGACGATGGCCTGTCATCACTCAGTAAGAGCGAACCGTTTGCTGTCGCTTGCTGAAATGAATGCGTTGCTGCGCCAAATGGAAGAGACAGAGCGGGCCGACCAATGCAATCACGGCCGACCAACCTGGACCACCGTCACGATGTCAGAGCTGGACCGTCTTTTTCTGCGCGGTCGTTGAAGTCGTTCTATGACGAATAAAGCCGTTCTCCTGATGGGGCCGACCGCGTCCGGCAAGACCGATGTTGCCATTGGTCTTTGCAAGCGATTTCCCTGTGACATCATTAGCGTCGATTCGGCGCTGGTGTATCGCGGTATGGATATCGGGACGGCAAAGCCGGATGCGCAAACGCTGCAGCGCACACCGCACCAGCTCGTTGATATTCGTGATCCTGAGGAAAGCTACTCTGCCGGTGACTTCGTTCGCGATGCGCGATCGGCCATCAAAATCAGTTTTGCCAATGGTCGGATCCCCCTGCTTGCCGGCGGCACGATGATGTATTTTCGAGCGCTTACCCAAGGCATTGCTGACTTACCGGCTGCCGACGCCGCGATGCGTCAGCAGATCGACTCTGAAGCAAGCCGCAAAGGCTGGCCGGCGATGCATGCTGAGCTGGAAACAATTGATGCGGTAGTTGCCGCGCGATTGAGCCCCAATGACAGCCAGCGAATTCAACGGGCGCTCGAGGTGTTTCGACTCAGCGGCAAGCCGCTCGGCGACTGGCAGCGCGAGGCAGTGGCCAGCACGGGTGACATCGAGTTCATCAAAATCGCTTTGCAGATCGAACCTCGGAAGCTGTTGCATGAGCGGATTGAGCAACGGCTTGAGCAAATGATCGCAAGCGGGTTTGAAGAAGAAATGCAGGTGCTCAGGGCTCGGCCGGGGTTGACCAGGGACAGTACTGCCATGCGTTCTGTCGGCTACCGGCAGTTCTGGGCCTATCTCGATGGGGAATATTCGGCGACAGAGGCCAGAGATCGGGCGCTATTCGCGACTCGTCAGCTGGCGAAGCGCCAGCTGACCTGGCTCCGGTCTGAAAATGATATGTTTTCGGTGGATCCGCTTGAAGCCGGCGTTAAAGACACCATATCGGCCTATCTGATCAATAATCAGTGCTGAATTGCACCCCGGTGCATGATATTCATGTGTTAGAATTTTTAAACGCTTAGGCTGAGTTTCGCGATGGGCATCCGGCGCCACCGGAATGCGGAAATCAATAACAAGAATAAAGAATAAGGAGACCCAATCATGGCTAAAGGGCAGTCATTGCAGGATCCGTTCCTGAATATACTTCGGAAAGAAAAAGTTCCGGTTTCTATTTACCTCGTTAACGGCATCAAGCTGCAAGGTCAGGTTGATTCGTTTGACCAGTTCGTGGTTTTACTCAAGAACAGTGTGAACCAGATGGTCTATAAACATGCGATCTCGACGGTCGTGCCGTCGCGCAATGTTCGTCTTCCGATGCCGGACGACGAAGCTGGAGATGATGACGAGTAATTTCACCGTAATGCTACCTCCCCAGGAGGTGGTGTTTGTTTGAACGGCCGCAAAGTGGCGAACGCGCAGTTCTTATCCACGCGAGTCCCCACGGGTTAACTGAAGAGTCCGAGCGCGAAGAGTTTGCCGAACTGGCAGTCTCGGCGGGCGCTGTTGTGGTGGCTGAATTAGTCGCCTCGCGAAAACGTCCTGATCCGCGTTTTTTTATTGGCAAGGGCAAGGTGGCCGAGCTCAGAACACTGATCGAGGAGAATTGCGCCGAGCTGGTCATCTCCTGCGCATCGTTGAGTCCAAGCCAGGAACGTAATCTCGAAAGCGAGCTTAAATGTCGCGTCCTGGATCGTGCCGGGCTGATTCTCGACATCTTCGCCCAACGAGCGAGGAGTTTCGAGGGCAAGCTGCAGGTAGAACTTGCGCAGCTGCGACATTTATCGACGCGGTTGGTTCGCGGGTGGACTCACCTCGAGCGCCAGAAAGGTGGTATCGGTCTTCGTGGTCCAGGTGAAACCCAGCTCGAAACCGACAGACGACTGATCGGCGCGCGAATTCGGCAATTGAACGAGCGTCTCAAGACGGTCGACACGCGGCGTTCAATGAATCGCCGCAATCGACTGCGGGCGGAGATTCCGACTGTAGCCCTGGTGGGTTATACAAATGCGGGCAAATCGACTTTGTTTAATGCGCTCACTGACGCCGGTGTGTACGTGAAGGATCAGTTGTTCGCGACACTCGACCCCACCGTGAGGCGCCTTGATCTGTCGGAGGGCGAGCACGTCGTTTTGGCCGATACCGTCGGATTCGTGCGGGATTTGCCGCACGAGCTGGTCGCAGCATTCAAATCAACGTTGCAGGAAGCGCGTGAGGCGGATCTTATTCTGCATTTGATCGACGCCAGCGACCCGAATCGCTGGCAACGTGTTCGACAGGTTAATTCGGTACTAAAACAGCTCGATGCAGATCAGGTTCCACAGATCCGGGTGTACAATAAGATAGACAAGCTGGATCGCGAGCCTCGAGTGACGAATAATCGCCTCGGTGAAGGGCGTGCGGTCTGGTTGTCAGCGGTGACAGGTGAGGGCCTGCCTTTACTGAAAGAGGCTATCGCGAATCGTCTGCGGCAGAAGACAACACACTGTACGATTCACCTTGAGCCGGCTCAGGGAAGACTACGCGCTAAACTATTTGAGCTCGGCGCTGTCCTTAATGAGGAGGCGTTGGATGAAGGCGGTTGGAAATTGAATCTTCGAATGGCTGAAAAAGACTTGCGACGGTTCATAAAGCGTGAAAATCTCAACATAGAACAAATGGAGCCTGCGTGTGCAAAGTCGCAGGCGGCAACGGCAGCAAACGAGTAAAAGCAAATACGATATGGCAAATAATGACTCAGGCAATGGCCACGATCCGTGGAAACGGGACGGCGGTGAACCGAACGATCTGGATAAGATAGTTCAGGATTGGCAAAAACGCTTTAGCAGTATTCTCGGCGGTGGTGGTGGCACCGGCGGCGGGGGTGCCGGGAGCAGTTATGCATTAATCATCATGCTGTTAATAGCGTGGGGACTGACCGGTTTCTATCGTGTTGACGAAGCAGAAAGAGGGGTCGTGCAGCGGTTTGGCGCCTACACGGTTACCTCGGATCCTGGCTTGCGCTGGCATCTTCCGTTTCCGATAGAAACAGTGGATATCGTCAATATCCAGGAAGTAAATGATTACAATTTCAGCACTGAGATGCTGACGGCGGACGAGCAGTACGTCTTTATCGATATTGTTGTTCAATACCGTCGCACAGATCCTGTGATGTACAGCTTCGAGGTCGCGGATCCGGACATTACGCTGCAGGATGTGACGGAAAGTGCGCTGCGTGGTGTTGTTGGGACCAGCTCTCTGGAACTCCTGATCGGTGAACGCCGCAATGAGATTCCGCAACGGACAATGGACGAGCTGCAGGATACGCTGTCCAATTACGGCGATGGAACAGGCCTGACAGTGACGTCGATTAACCTCAACGTCGTTGATTATCCGAAGTCCGTTCAAGAAGCCGTCGACGATACGCAGAAAGCTCGTAACGATCGGGATCGGTATCGGCTGGAAGCGACCACGTACGCGAATGACATCATTCCGCGTGCGCGTGGTGCGGCACAACGTGTTCTTCAGGATGCCGAAGCCTATCGGGATCGCGTTATTGCAGATGCTGACGGTGAGGCTGCGCGATTTGAGGCGCTGTTGGTCGAATATCAGAAGGCGCCGAGGGTTACCCGCGATCGTCTCTATATCGATGCAATTGAAAATGTTTACAGCCGTACGAACAAGGTGTTGATCGATTCCGAAGGCAGCGGCAACCTGTTGTATCTGCCGATTGATCAGTTGATGCGCCAGGCTGGCGCCGGGACGGCAGCAGGATCGTTGCGTTCAGGCGAAAATGAATTGCCGCCCCTTGATGCTGCTTCTGCAGGTCGGGCGGAAGAAAGTCGCGAAAGGAGGACCCGCGAATGAACAACCCCAGATTCCCAGTGGTCGTTATCGTTGGGCTGATCGTTGTCGCGCTCGGCTTGTCTGCCTTCACGGTGAACGAGCGTGAACTTGCGATAAAACTTCAGGTTGGTGAGGTCGTGCAATCGAAACTCGAACCCGGCCTGCATTTCAAGATTCCAATCCTGCAAACGGTGCGAAAATTTCCGAGCCGAATTCTGAAAATCGATGACGCGCCGCAACGTGTCTTTACACTCGAACGCACGGCCATGACGGTCGACTATTTTGTGAAGTGGCAGATCGTTGACGAAGTGCCGTTTTATACCTCCACAGGCGGTTTGCAGGAGGTCGCAATGGACCGCCTCCGAGAAATCATCAAGAACTCGATTGTTACCGAATTCGGTAAGCGCACAATCGTGGAGGCAATTTCAGTCGAACGTGTCGAACTCATGAGAGACATGCTGGCCAATGCGACTGAAACCGCACAGGGGCTTGGCGTTGAGTTAGTTGATTTTCGAGTGAA
>Ga0055584_100006084_pt1 | contig 11829 bp, 6 predicted proteins | sample OSDHelmetaG_FD_58716 | JGI IMG/M metagenome (GOLD analysis project Ga0055584, IMG submission 58716) | Pelagic marine sediment microbial communities from the LTER site Helgoland, North Sea, for post-phytoplankton bloom and carbon turnover... | ecosystem: Environmental > Aquatic > Marine >... | reverse complement strand
CTTTATTAGCAAAGGCAGTTGCCGGAGAAGCTAATGTTCCTTTCTATTCTCTATCTGGATCTGATTTTGTTGAGATGTTTGTTGGTGTTGGTGCAGCAAGAGTTAGAGACCTTTTCAAAAAAGCAAAGGAAAAAGCTCCATGTATTGTTTTCATAGATGAAATTGACGCAATAGGTAGAAGTAGGGGAAGAGGACAGATGCCTGGTTCAAATGATGAGAGAGAGAATACACTTAATTCATTATTAGTTGAGATGGATGGGTTCTCAACTGACTCAGGGGTCATTATTTTAGCGGCAACAAATAGACCTGATGTTTTAGATTCTGCATTACTTAGACCTGGAAGGTTTGACAGACAAATTTCTATTGATAAGCCAGACCTTAAAGGAAGAGAAGAAATATTTAAAGTTCATGTAAGAGCTCTTAAATTAAATGATGATGTAATTGTTAAAAATTTAGCGGCTCAGACACCAGGTTTTGCTGGAGCTGAAATTGCAAATGTATGTAATGAATCTGCATTAATTGCTGCGAGAAAAAATAAGAATTCAATAGAAATGATAGATTTTCAAGATGCAATTGATAGAGTCATTGGAGGTCTAGAAAAGAAAAATAAAATTATATCACCAGAGGAAAAGAAAATAGTTGCTTACCATGAAGCTGGACACGCTGTAGCAGGTTGGTATCTAGAACATGCTGACCCTCTAGTGAAAGTAAGTATTGTCCCAAGGGGAATTGCAGCACTCGGGTATGCTCAGTACCTACCAAAAGAACAATATCTTTATCAAACTGATCAACTATTAGATGATATGTGTATGGCATTAGGAGGAAGGGCAGCTGAGGAAATAGTGTTTGGTAAAATATCAACTGGAGCCTTAAGTGACCTTGAGAGAATAACTAAAATGGCATATAGTATTGTTTCAGTATACGGAATGAATAAAAATATAGGTAACATATCATTCTTTGATTCAAAGCAATCAGACTATAATTTCACTAAACCGTACTCAGACTCAACAGCTGAGAAGATTGACTCAGAAGTTAAGAGAATAGTAGATAACGCATACGATAGAACAAAAAATTTACTATTAGAGAAAAAAGAACAATTAGAAAAAATTGCAAAAAAACTTCTTGAAAAAGAGATTTTATTTCAAAATGATCTTGAAGAGCTTATTGGGAAAAGACCATTTGAAAATAACATAGAAACTGATATAGAAGTTGATGGTAAAGACATTAAAGAAAATGATACAGATCAACCTTCGGTTAAAAAAGAATAAAAAAGCATATTTTGCTGGTGACTTTCATTTGGGTAGACCAGATAAAGAATCCTCATCTATCAGAGAGAAAAAAATAATTTCCTGGTTAAATCATATATCAAAAGATGCTCAAGAGGTATTTTTGATGGGGGATGTTTTTGATTTTTGGTTTGAGTACAGAAATGTTATACCAAAAGAAAATCTAAGGTTTTTATCTACTATATCTAATATGATTGATTCAGGTATTAATTTCCATTACTTTTTAGGGAACCGTGACATGTGGGTCCTGAGTTATTTCAATGAACTTGGAATTAAAGTATATGATAATCCTCAAAAATTTCTTCTAAATAATAAACCTATTCTTGTAGGCCATGGAGATGGAATTGGAAAAGGTGATTTAGGTTTTAAATTTCTAAAGTTGATTTTTAAAAATAAAATATGCCAGTTTTTATTTAGGTGGATTCATCCAGATATAGGTATACCTCTTGGTAGATTTCTATCAGGATCAAAAAGAATGATGAATATTTCAGATAACGCGAAGAGAAACGATAAAAGAATTATTCATTATTGTAACGAATATAGAAAAAAAGAAAATATTGATACTTTTATCTTCGGTCATAGCCATTATAAAAATAAAGAAAGGTTATCAGAAGATTGTTATTATTTTAACTGTGGAGAATGGATGACAGATTCACCATTCCTTGAGTTCGACGGAAAATATTTTGAACTCAAATCTAGCTAACCCGTAGATTTTAAGAGCTCATCTCTTTGTTTCATTCTCAAATCTATCTCTGATAACTTATTATTAGATGTGATTGATGATCTTAGTTTATTGTTGATACTTTTAAAGGTATCAATATCTTCAGAAGAAAATGAAATATCTATACTTGAATTATCATTTTGTAATTTGTAACCCAGTTCCCTTAAAATATTTTTGTTAACTGACTCAAATATTAATATTTCATTATCAGATAATTCTCTCTTAAATTTTTCTTTGTTGTCTCTTATTAATGGTTTTGATAAATTTTTCCACATTCCACCTGATTTGGATGCTTTCAGGGACTCTTTAGATAAATAAAAATTTAAAAAATCTTTATTGAATATTATACCATATCTATCACAAAGATTATTAAGGACACTAGCTGGATCTTCAAGTAAGTCCTCATACCTAACAGAAAAAAAATGTTTTTTAGGTGTTATTTTTTTTATCTCACTGCATACATGCTGATCATATGCCCATTTTTTTGCAAGAAAATATATATGCTTATCTCCTATAGGAGCATTCTTAAAAGATGATGCTACATCTCTTCCGTCCCTATATATATAAATATAGATAGGGTTTAAATCTTGAAACCCTTTAATGTTATAGAATTTTAAATTTTGAAGACTTTTACAGCACCAGAAATTAGGATTATTAGAGGTATATATTGCTTTAAATATTTCAAAAAGATTTCTATTCTTAATAGTATTAAAGATGGTTTCAGTAGTTGGAACATCACTCCATTTTATAGGATTATTATTTATCCAACCTAACATATCACTAATAAGTCTCTTAAAATTTTTATCATTATTTAGATTATTATATTTATCTAATAAAGGATAAAACGTATTAAGTAGATGAGGGGGATGAGGAGCAAAAACATTTTGAAATTCATTTAGCATTAACCTAAATAAATTTGATCCAGACCTTTGAGTTCCAATTATTTGAAAAAATTTCATAGGTTATATTTCTAAAAAGTATCCTAGTAGACCAAAAGTTAAAATCAAAAATAATGGATGAGTTTTAGTTTTATTCAAAATAATAAAAGAAAATATACAAATAGAAATGCTGAAAATATTAAAAGACTCAAGTTGGTTAAACATTATTATATATCCAGAATAATATATTAACCCTATTATACCTATTTTAAATCCTTTAATAATGAGTTTTACCGTAGTATTTTTCTTAACGAAATAATAAACTCTAGAAAAGAATATTATGACAACCGAAGAAGGTAAAAATATTGATAGTGTAGAAAAAAAAGCTCCAGTAATTCCATTTATCTTGTAACCTATAAAAGTAGCAGTAATCAGTATTGGGCCAGGAGTTATTTGACCCATAGCTATAGAGTCGATAAACTCTCTTTTAGTGAGCCAACCTATTTGCTCTACAATTATTTTATCCAAATAAGGTATAAAAACATATCCTCCTCCGAAAAGAGTAAGAGATATATTGGCAAAAACTTTTGAGAGATTAAAATTTAAAGAATCAATAGGAGCATTATTTAAAAATACAAATAGTAATATCATAATTAATGATGCAATAACAATACCCTTTATTCTTATGAATGCTTTTTTAGGGTTTTGGATTTTTTTTATCTTATCTCCATTATAAATTAAGTTAAGACCACCACATATAAATAAAGGAAGAATTATTGAGATATAACCCTTTATTAAAGAAGTTAATACAAAACTAAGAACTACAAGCAAGAGTGTAAAAGTTTTATCTTTAGAGTCTTTGTAGAAACCATATCCTACAGAAAAAATAACTGCAGCTACAACAGGCATTACTCCATCAAAGAATGAAGAGAATCCTGGAATATTTCTTGAGTTTAGATATAAATGAGAAAATAACACCATGATAATAAAAGAAGGGAGGAGAACTCCAATAAATGAAATTATCGCACCTTTCCAACCTTTGATTAGAAAACCAATATAAGAAGCAACATTAATTGCCATAGGTCCTGGGAGAAAGCTAGCCATTGTAATGGCATCTAATATCTTTTTTTTACTTAAAATTTTTTTTCTTACTGAGAACTCATGTTGAATCATTGCTATTAACATCATGTAGCCACCAAAAGATATTGTGCCTGTTTTTAGGAAAGTAAAAAATAATTTAAAATAACTCATCAAAATGCTTTGAAGATCAAACTAAAGAATAAAAAATAAATTTAAAACAACTTTTTTTTATCGATATAATATACTCTATAAAATGAATGATCACTTGATAAATTCCATAAAATTTTACCAGTTTCATCTGATATTATTGTTTTATTATTAACAGAACTAGAAAAAAGGTAGTTGTTGTTATCCATTGAATAAACACTCCCCTGTTTAAAAGTAAATAGACTATCTGGTAGGAAAACACTCTTAGAATAGTTAAAATTTTTATTTTTCTCATCTAATGAAAAAATAAGAGCCCTAGATGTTTTCCTATACTCTGATGATCCATTATCAAATAGCATATAATGACTACTATCAATTTTATGTATAGCGTGTTGCTGGTAAAAAATCTCTTTATTTTCTAAATTATAATCTCCATTTTTCCCTAGTCTCCATATCACATCCCCATTATCAGAATTAACTTTCCATATTTGATCAAAATTTCTGAATGAGATAAGATAATTACCATCAAAATCTATATCTATTCCATTTGCATGACTCCAGTCATCACGAATTAAAAACCCTTCTTCATCTGGTATAGAATGATCAAATATATTCCATGTCCAAACTTTTTCACCTTTTTCATCATACACTACAATTCCATCTCCCATAATTGAATCAATATTATTTTTATAATATTTATAGTATTCATAGGTAAGTCCAACATAATATGATTTTTCATTATCGTAAAATTTAAGGATATCATGATGGAAAATATGTTTGTCAGATATTTTAGAAAACAATGTGTCTCCCTCGTAAGATATTTCGTTGATTATATTTTTTTTTGATAAGGATATATACGTGTCATTTAATCCCCTATTAAACGGTCTTGATAAAATAGTGTCTGCTATACTATACCACACAATTTCACCAGAATCATCCATCATAAATTGAATTCCGGGATCTTCCTGAGTTCTAAATAACAGATAACCATCAAATGAAAATAAGGAATCTTTTATCAAATTAAAGTTGGGAAAAAAATTTGGTAAATCTTTGGTCTTAAAAGAATATAAAACTGAAGAATTAATTATTGATGACTCTGAAATCTCATTTATTTTGAAAGAATATCTAGAGGATGGCTTTAAGTAAGGTAACACTATATTGAAAGAATCTCCTTTGTTAGTAGAAGAGAAAAGAATTTTATTTTGATCTTTCCAATATGATATCTTAGCAGAAGTTGAAAAATCAGATATAAAATTAACATGATATTTTGAATGGTTATAATTTGGCACATTAACAGATACCTTATTAAAATTATTTTTTTTTGAGCAGGAGATAATAAATAAAAAGATGAGAAATGAATATCCTTTATGTAATATCATTTAAATACAATTTTAGTTGACTTGACTGACCCATCTTCAAAATGAACCATTAATAAATGAATACCTTTCTGTAAATTATTAATATTTAATATAATTTTTTTATGATTATCATTTACATTCTTAGATAAAATAATTTTACCAGATAAATTAATAAGTTTTATTTTGTCAATATTTTTTGAGGTTTCATTTAATACAGTAAGATTTTTATTATTATAGAGGGGATTAGGAAAAACAGAAAAATTATACTCTTTATATTCATTACCTGTAATTATACTTCTATCTTCAAATAAAAATTTCCCTTTAGAAAAAGCATCATTACCAATATCTTTTCCCATTTTCCTGCCCGGTATATCATCAATATATGGATGAATACCTCCCCAAATACGAGAAAGAGCACATTGATCTGCAGCATCTCGATAAGTTGCCCATTGTAACTTCATATCAACAGAAGGACCTTTCTCAAAAACAAGAAAATTATTTTTTGGTATATTAAATTCCCCAATACCACCCGGAAAGTAATCACTTCCCGTTAATTTTTCTAATATTGTAGCTGCTGCACTAGAGTAGGTAGAGTGACCTGATATGTAACCAGCAAAGGGAGGAGTAACAAAGCTAGGCCTTTGATAAGGCCACCATTCTTCAGCTAGTATCCAACCTGCGCCTTTCTCAATATCAGATGAATCAGATTCACTGAAACCCTTCCATGTAAATAATTTTACTTTTCCTAAATTCTTACTATCCTCACCAACTAATGGATCATCTAAAGAAACCAACTCAATATAACCCTCAATTAAAGGAAACCCATTCGGATTATAATTGGCAGAATCTTCATGTGTTGACTGTCCATTTTCAGAAAGGTATCTTATAATAGAAATTGGTCTAGCATAATCATAATATCCTTTTGAGCCCCATGCTGAGATTGCCGCGTCATGCATAGCACCTCCCATTAAAAAATAAGATTTTATATCCCATTCTAATCTACCTAACTCATCTCCTATACCCTGAAATTTTCTTATTAAATTATTATCATCATTTACTTCATTTAATATTACGAACCAATGACCAGGAGGTGTTTCAGAATCTGGACCGTCTGCCCAAAACTCCGCAAGAACTCTTGTGTAATCACCCCTAGGGACAATTTGTTCTTCATATTTCAAATTATTAAATGGATTAACATCATGCCCCATTCCTACATCCCCCCCATCGAAATACTTATATAGATTATGAAACTCAAAAAAATCACTAGGGTATGAGTTTAAATTTCCAATTGAATTAGGAGATATATCTAAAAGAACCCCATCAGATCTGTCTAAGTGCGACCCCCAAATTGATACCATAGAGAATGAACTTTTAAACAAGGAATCTAAAGTTCCTTGATTTAACGTATCAAGTAAAGGAGGGGGTCCGGGGTCATGGTATATTTTATAGATATTATCATCTCTCAACTTAATAACTAAGTCTTCCTCTTTTAAAGCGAAAGGGATTACATTACCCCACTCTGGTGAAATAAATTTCGGAATACCTTCGATTAAATTCCCAGATTGGTCTATGAAATTAGATATTTTTAATGGTTGCCATCTATTTGGATCTATTATATTTGGATTACCATAATAATCTAAATCAAGAGGAGGATTTAGAGGAGAGTAGTAATTACTAGAATAATCATTTAATTCATTTGAGTTATCAATAAACCCATAATCTGAATAAATTTTATACAAATAATTACCGATAGATCTCGGGTCTCCAGATAGGTAATCTAACTTATCATAATTAATATCATAATCTAATGTTAACATGAGAGAGTCTGCACTTTTAAATGTATTTATAACACCAACTGATTTCTGAAATCTATGTCTAATAAAGTTATAAGAAGCATAAGAAATTATTTTCTCTATATACTCTTCATCCTCTACATAGTTAGGAAATTCAAAAGGGAAGTAAGTTTCATTAATAGTACTTCCAAGTAAAAAAGGAGTGAGGTTCTTATCGTGTATAAGTTTTTCTTTTATTACTAGAGCATCATACATCAGTGAAGAGATGTGAAATAAGTTTCTAGCGTGAATTGGCGGTCTAGCTAAGTCATCCCTAATAGCCTGTAATAACACCTCCATCCATTTTCTTGCTATAGACTGATTTGTGAACTCAGAGTTTCCTGAATCTTTAACTAAATTTTTTATCTCAAAGCTTTTAGTTGTTTCACAACCTCTTTTATCTCTTACAGTTACAGAATGTTCTCCAGAACTTAAATTAGAAAAGAAAAATTTATTTTTATAGTAGGTACCTCCATCTAATGATAAATAATAATCATTTGAAGAATTAATATTATTAATCTGAATAGAGCTAGTGTGTTGGTTTGTAATGTCTTTAACAATTATATCAAAATTTGGCGGAGGTATGTTTTCAATAGTTATAGTATCTGAAGAGAACATAGTTCCTAATTCATTATAAACATTAACAAAATAATTACCACCTTGACTAATATTTATATTCTGAGTTGTATCTCCTGTAGACCATAAATATTGGTTATAATAACCAGTCTCTAAGGTTAATGAACTACCATCACAAAAAGAGTTAGTAAAAGAATATATTTTAGGAATTGTTGATGTAGAACCCTCATTTATAGTTATTAATTTATTCCCTTCTATCAGGTAAAGAACATCAATTTCACCTGAGGGCCAATAAACCTCTAGACTATCAACTAGAGAACTACTTCCTAAACCAAAAAATAAAGAATTAGAGTTCTGAGAAAGATAACCCTCAGATGAAAATTTACCACGTGAAATAGATTTATCATCTAAATGTAAAACAACTCTTGCACCAAATGCATCTCTATTTGAATTGAAACCAATTAAATTAACTTTAAGCCAGTTGTTATTTCCAGAATAATTATTTTTAAAAAGAAAGGAATTAAAAGGTTCCATATTTAATACTACAATATCAGGGTAACCATCATTATTTATATCTCCTACAGCGTTTCCATAACTAGAGACTGTATCAACACCTAAGCCTACAGAGATATTTTTCTCAAAATATTTTCCAAAAATATTTGAATAAAATGCGCTAGAATTTACGTTAGAACCAACAAGGGATCCACTAACATAAATATCTTCATAACCATCCATATCAAAATCCTCAAATTGAGCACCCCAACCCTCAGCATTGAAAGAAACACTTAGATCTGCAGCTCGTTCAGTAAAAGAAAGATCTTGATTATTAACAAATAATTTATTCCCTTCTTCAAGATTTGTAGAATAAATATCAAAGAAAGAGTCATTATTAAAATCACCTACAGTAACTGACATAGCATCCATTTTAATATCAGTACTGGACTGAATACTTATATTTGAAAAGGTAGAATCAAAATTATTATAGTATAGTGAGTTTCCTGAAGACTTATCATTAGCTATATAAAGGTCTTGAACATTATCATTATCAATATCTATGAAAGTAGCACAAAAAGGTAATTTATTAATTTCAGAAATTGAAGAAAGGTTGGTTATATCTACAAATGATAAACCTCGATCATTTAAAAAAAGACTGACAGTATTACTTATAGAATCCCCTGATCTGTATGTCTGCAATAAATCCAGATACCCATCATTATTTATATCTGACCAGGATGACCCAAATGAGTTAGAAACAGAATCGGGCAAATTAACTGACTTTGTCACATCTTCAAAATCTAAAAAACCATTATTATTATAAAGTTTATTCTTACCATTAAAAGACGATACATAAAGATCTTTATCATAATCATTATCATAATCGATCCAAAGTACTTGTTTTATTTGATTAGGAAATTCAATACCAAGAGATAATGGAACAAGTTTTTCTCCATTATTTCTTAGAAAAAGGATGGAGTTATTACCATTTGTTGGTATTGATATATCATCTAACCCATCCTGATCAAAATCAACAAAAGTAACACCAGCACCTGAAACACCTTGAAAGTAAGAATGATTAAAATCTAGAGAAGATGAAATCTCGTTAAAATATAATTGAGATAGTAATTGAGAGTGCGAAAAGAACAGAATAAAAAAAAAAAGATATTTTTTCATTACTCTAAAAATAAACAAAAAAAAAGGTAACGACTTACGCCGTTACCCTTTTAAATCATATATGTATATATATGTAGTACCTAGTTAGTTCAAGTCAGGCCAATTCTGTCCATCATTTCTGGTAAGTACAGATACTGCTCCTTCACCATAGTCATTAGTCCAATCAAGAGTTAACGCAGCACCTGCTGAGCTAACATCATGAAAGGTATACACTTCTGACCATCTTGAAGCACCTGTTGGTGATAATATACCACAAGCATCTTGTACTTTAAGTGTTCCTCCAGGGTTTGTTGAAGCGGCTCCGTAACAAGCTAAATAGATTCCCCAGTCAAACTGACCAGAAGGCTCTATATATAAGTTGTCACCACCAGACTTCACCCAAGAACCAGCGTATGAATCGTACGTTGCGGTACAACCCCATCCACCTTGTCCAACACTTACTGCGTCCCAACTAGACTCAAGGTCTGAAGGACACACGACAGAAACATTAAGTCTAAATAATGCACCAAATGCACTAGAAGACTGTAAGTTTGGTCCTGTATTGTTATAATCGTAAGTAGTACCATCAGACTTAGTTATAGTAAACCAATATCTGAAATAGTTACCACCATCGATATCAGCAATAGTTTTACCTACTGCCGCCATAGTCGCACTAAAGCTTAAACTTATATCATTACTAAGATATCCATCAGCATTCTTTACGAATTCTGAGGAAGTTATAGTTCTGAATTGAGTTCTAGCTACACTTTTAGCGCCACCACCAATAACATCTACATATTCTACATCGATATCAAACTCAGTGATGTTTGCACCCTGAGCTTCATCATAATATTCTACATGCATGTCAATTGACGAATTAGCTACATCAAAGTAATTGAATTTACCAGTTTGAGACATCTTTCTAGCGTATGCACCATATTGCATTTCTGGAAAAAGTTCAACAGGTAAAACAGGGTCACCACATGATACTGCCATCGTCATTGCTATGAATGCTACGAATAACTTTTTTAAATTTTTCATAATAGTTTTAATTTAAAATTAGTTTAATGCACCAGCTCTATCCCAGAAAACCTTCTCACTTAGATCTGTTCTAACAGGAGCATTCTTGTTCAAGTTAGAGAAATCAGATGGATAAGGGAACAACCTTGGAAAAGTACCAGCATCAGGAGTCTTCATAGGACCCTGCATCTCAGTTGGATGACCAGTTCTTCTCATTGCATTGTACAATTCGATACCGTTAGAGAATGAAGCGAGCCTATGCTCTTTAACAATGATATTCATCTTTGCTTCATTATCAGATGCGGCATCATACGCATTCAATACATAATTGACATAAGCGTCAATACTTCTTTGCTCAGGAATTGCACCAACTCCGTCAGCATTGAAGTCACCAACTTCACCCCATCCTGCAGAGTAACTCATTACAGAACCTATTGAAGTTGTTAACGCTGTTTCTAACATATCTCTAGAATTTTCACTAGATAATCCATCAAGAGCAGCTTCGGCTCTCATGAAGTATACGTTAGCAGACATTAGCAAAGGAGCGTGTCCGTCTCCTCCTCCACCGTCAACACCACCATGTTGAGTATGAGAAACTCCACTACCAAATGTATTAGTTGCAGCATCACCGTCATCATAAGCACCAGCAGCTGGATAAATCCCTCTGTGTGTTCTTTTCTGACCATCTGGAGGAGTACCATCGTTATTACCGTGGTCTCTTCCCCAGTAACCTTTCGCATTAGCAGCATCAACAGTTGTTGTACTACTTCCTGCACAGAAAGGCCATGTTACTGAAACACCATATGCATTTGTGTAAGGAGTGTCATACCATACTGGTCTAGTATCAGGTATTACACAGTCAATTGTAAATAAATCTTCACCTACAATATTTAGATCTTGTCTTTTGTAATAGTATCTAAGTCTTGGATCAGGGATACCCTTTTCTTCCATTAACTCCCACATGTAGTAGTTAGATTCGTATGGACCAGAAAATGATTCATACGCTCCACTATACCATGGGTGTCTTGAGTCTGGGTTTTGTCTATTACTTCCGTATTTAAACACCCAATCCTCAGACTTATCGTCTATTACACCAGCAGCTAAAGCGGCAGAAATTCCAGAAGCATCACCTTCGTTTAGAGCTAATCTAAACTTAAGAGTGTTTGCTAAAGTTACCCACTTAGCCTTGTCACCACCATAGTAGATGTCCACACCTGGAGCACCAATAGCAGTTTTACCTAGATCAGCAATTGCTTCGTCATATAATCCTTTAACAGCTGT
>Ga0055584_100006083_pt1 | contig 11830 bp, 10 predicted proteins | sample OSDHelmetaG_FD_58716 | JGI IMG/M metagenome (GOLD analysis project Ga0055584, IMG submission 58716) | Pelagic marine sediment microbial communities from the LTER site Helgoland, North Sea, for post-phytoplankton bloom and carbon turnover... | ecosystem: Environmental > Aquatic > Marine >... | reverse complement strand
TGTATCGAGCCCAGCCTTTTGTCGCGCGGCGACCGCAAAACCGAGTTGCTTGGTGTTCCAGTAGATTATGATGGCGGTGAGCAGGTTCAGCCCTGCGATGCGGAAATGCTGGCCCTCAGTTGTACGGTCGCGGATTCGCGACACCCATATAAATGAGATTGTAAGCCACGGGCGGATGGCCTGGCAGAAGGCTTCGGGATACAATCAACAACACCGTGAAAGTATGTTCTATACGCCGGTCAAATAAAAATGTTGCCTTTTGGGCTTGTCATGCAGCAAGGTGATTTTTTCAGCCCGAAGTCGGCGGTGACGCGCCATTTTGCCTGCAGCGGATCGCTGGGACCGAGACGTGTTCAGGAAAAAGCAGGTTATGAATTGCACTTTTCCGACGCGTTATGTAGGTTTTTTATAGTCAAAAAGCAGAGGTATTAATCTAATGTCAGAGCAAGATGTTCCTAAACGGCGAATCGTATCGTCACGCCATTTAGCCGATGGTGAGAACTGGGAGTCGTCCGAGATCGAGTATGGCATGATTATTGCCTACAACGCTTTCTCGCGCTGGGTGTATAGGTGTATGTCTGCTGCGGGGAACACCGATCTTACGCCATTGGAAATACTCGTGCTTCATAATGCCAACCACCGAGGGCGCGGCAAGCGTTTGACCGACATCTGCTTTCTTCTGAATATCGAAGACACGCACACCGTCAATTATGCCTTACGCAAACTGATGAAGATGGAACTTCTTATGTCTGAAAAGCGTGGCAAGGAGGTATTCTATAGTACCTCACCTACCGGCGAGAATCTCTGCGAAGGATACCGTGGTGTACGGGATCGTTGCTTTTTGGATGGTTTGACACGTCTTGATATGAGCGGTGAAGAGATGCGCGAAATCGCGGCAAGCTTGCGCGCCCTGTCTGGCCAATACGATCAGGCCAGCAGGGCGGCAGCATCGCTCTAGCTCGCCATAAACGTCGGGAGAAACGTGACGATCTGAGGAAAGAGGCAGATCAGTAACACGCCCAGCAAAAGCAACAGGAAGAATGGAAACGCAGCCTTGGCGATGCGAAGGATGTCGATGCCTGTGAGGCCTTGGATCACAAACAGATTGAACCCGATCGGTGGGGTGATCTGGCTCATTTCAACGACTATGACCAAGTAGATACCAAACCAGATTGGATCGATACCGACGGCCGTGACCATAGGCATAATGATTGATGTCGTCAGCACGATCACAGAAATACCGTCCAAAAAGCAGCCCAAGATGATAAAGAAGATCGTCAGGGCAAACAGCAACGCGGCGACGGACAAATTCATGTCTGAAATCCATGCCGCGAGGTTTCTGGGCAGCCCAGTGAATCCCATAGAGACAGACAAGAATGCAGCGCCTAACAGGATCAATGCGATCATGCATGACGTCCGCGTGGCAGACATCACCGCGTCGCCGAACAACCTCCAGCTAAACGAACCGGAGGCCCACGCGAGGATCGTTGCTAGCACAACGCCCAAGGCCGCTGCATCCGTGGGCGAGGCAAGGCCGCCGTAGATTGACCCGATGACGCCGCCAATGAGCAAAGCCACAGGGATCAAACGACGAGACGCTTTGAACTTCTCACGCAGGGTAAATGTCTCATCGATCAAGGGGATCAAGTCAGGGTTCATCCACGCCCGAACGGCGACATAACTGGCAAATAAGGTCATCAACATGATGCCTGGAATGATCGCCGCAATGAACAACCGTGCAATAGATTGCTCGGTCGCGACGCCATACACGATTAGGATGATCGATGGCGGGATCAACAGCCCAAGAGTGGCAGATCCAGCAAGCGTCCCAAGGATGAGGCTTTCCGGGTAGCCGCGCTTGGTCAATTCAGGAACCGACATGCGTCCAATCGTGGCGGCAGTCGCCGCAGACGATCCGGATACAGCAGCGAAGATGGCACATCCAAAGACGTTTACGTGCAACAGGCGGCCCGGAGCGCGATTAAGCCAAGGCACAAGTCCGGTGAACATGTCATCGCTCATCCGCGACCTGAGTAGGATTTCCCCCAGAAGGATAAAGAGCGGTAGGGCGGTCAGGGCCCAGCTGTGCGAATGCCCCCAAAATGTCGTTGCGATGATCAAGCCGGAAGGTGCGTTCGAGAAGAATACCAGCCCCGCTAAACCAACAATTGAAAGGGAAATGGCGACCCAAACGCCGCTGGCAAGCAACACAAGGAGAAGGCCAAGCAAGACGAGGCCAATCATAATAGGATCAGACATACGTTACACCTCGCCCGGAGATGATAAGACAGGTTTTCCGGCATGAAATAGGTCTGACAGTGTATGCAATACTGCCACGAACAGCAGGCCTAGCCCAAAAGTAGCAGCGCTCTGCGGAATCCAAAGTGGGACGGGGATGATACCAGTTGAGACATCATTGTAATGGACGCTTTCTAGCACCAGCACTCCCATAAAATAGGCGGCATAGCCAACCAAGGCGGCAGCGATGATCAGAGCGATCGCTTCCGCAACGAATTGCACTTTCTCGGGTAAACCTGACACAACAAAGTTCACTCGAATGTGCCCCCCAGCCCGTAGGGTATGGGCCATCGCAAGAAATGTTGCCCCAGCCAGCATGAAGCCCGAAAAATCGGCATAAGATGGAATCGTAGACGGCAGCACGCTCGGTGCGAAGCGCCCAAACGCGTTAAGGCATATCTGCGCTGAAATCAGCAGGCAGATACACAAGATCAGGCCTCCGGCAATCATACCGCAGGTGTCGTAAAGTTTTTGTAGAATGCGGCTCATCGTCCGTGTCACCTTTTCATATAAAAATTGGCCGACAGTATAGCATGCCGTCGGCCAATTTAGTGAAGTATCTTAGTTGCTATTTAGCGAAGTATCTTAGTTGCTATAGGTTTCTAGGATCGCTTTTGCGCTATCGGTCGCATTCACGTTCCAGTTATCCAGCATCGTGGCACCGATCGCTTGCAAGCCTGAAACGAGTTCCTCACTTGGCTCATAAACGGTGATACCGTTTTCCGCGAGAGCTGCTGTCATGCTTTCAGCTTCTGCTGCCGACATTTCCCAGCCACGGATCTCTGCGGCTTCTGCTGCGGCCATAACGGCGGCCTGCGTGTCAGCGTCTAAACCATCGAACATGCGTTGGTTGACGACGACAATGTTCTTAGGAACCCATGCATTGATTGGTGCGTAATGCGTGACAAAATCCCATGCGGTCGAGTTCACCCCGGTTGATGGTGACGTGATCATCGCCTCGACCTGACCGGTCGAGAAAGCTTGGGGAATGTTAGAGGCTTCAATTTGCACAGGAGCTGCACCAATCAGCGCAGAAAATTCTTCGAGGGCCGCGTTGTAGGCGCGAAACCGTAGGCCGTTCAGGTCTTCAACGGTTGCAATTTCACCGTTTGTATAAAGCCCTTGGGCGGGCCAAGGCACGGAAAAAAGTGGTATCAAGCCTTGTTCGGCCAACAACTCAGTAATGACGGGTTTTTGTGCGGCCCAAAGGCGTTCCGCTTCTTCGTAGCTGGTTGCGACGAAAGGTTGACTGTCGATACCATAGGCTAAGTCCTCATTCGAAAGACGAGATAGGAAGAACTCTCCGATCGGGACCTGACGGTTACGGATGGCCCCTTTGATTTCTGCGTGCGGGAACAGCGAATTGGCACTGTGTAACGTGATGTCCAACGACCCATCTGTTGCCGTGCGCAGATCCTCTGCAAATTGTGCAATGTTCTGCGTGTGGAACGTTGAGTCACCATATGGTGTTGGCATGTCCCAGTTTTGGGCCTGCGCCGCAGTGGCGCAAACAAGCGCTACTGCGCCGAAAATAAAGTGTTTCAAATTGTGTCTCCCTACCTAGACGGGTTGGTTGAATTCTTTTCGAATCCATTACATTGACAATTTGCCAGTGTTATACACATAAAGCAACAATATTTTTGATTCTAGGAGGATGTTGTGGATCGTAACAGCGAAAATAAGTGGCAGTTTTGGGTCGACCGAGGCGGTACATTCACGGACATAGTGGCACGAAAGCCGGACGGTTCGTTAGAAACGCACAAACTTCTTTCAGAAAAACCAGAGACTTACGCGGATGCAGCCGTCCATGGGATCAGGTCCTTGCTTGGCGTTCCATCAGACGCAGACGTTCCGATGGGGGAAATTTCCGCTATAAAAATGGGCACAACCGTCGCCACGAATGCATTGCTGGAACGTAAAGGCGAGCCCACGGTCCTGTTAATCACCAAGGGTATGCGCGATCTCCTTCGCATTGGCTATCAGAACCGACCGAAGCTGTTTGATCTCAATATCCAACTGCCCGAACTCCTCTATGAAGAGGTTATTGAGATTGACGAACGTGTGGCTGCAGACGGCACAATTATCACTCCGCTTGACACCACCAAGGCGCGCGAGGCGCTGTCGCGCGCTTATGGCAAGGGATACCGATCCGTCGCGATTGCTTTAATGCATGGCTATAAGTTCACCGACCATGAAAAACGGTTGGGCGATATGGCCCGTCAGTCCGGATTTACCCAGGTTTCCTTGAGCCACGAAGCCAGCCCTTTGATCAAGCTTGTCTCGCGTGGCGATACTGCGGTGGTGGACGCTTACCTGTCCCCGATTTTACGCCGTTATATTGATCGGGTCGCCTCCGCACTGAACGCTGACAGCGGCGGCTGCGACAGTTTGATGTTCATGCAATCAAGTGGTGGTCTAACAGATGCCGCCCGCTTTCAGGGTAAGGACGCAATTCTATCTGGCCCTGCAGGCGGTGTGGTGGGCATGGTGCGCACAGCGGCTGACCTGCACTTTGACCGCCTGATTGGCTTTGACATGGGCGGCACATCAACGGACGTCTGCCACTATGCGGGCGAGTTTGAACGTTCGTTCGAGACAGAAGTCGCAGGGGTTCGGATGCGCGCGCCGATGATGTCGATCCATACGGTCGCGGCTGGTGGTGGTTCAATTTTGTCTTATCGGGACGGACGTATGCAAGTGGGCCCTGAAAGTGCGGGCGCGAACCCTGGACCTGCTGCCTACCGACGTGGTGGCCCGCTCACGGTCACGGATTGCAATGTGTTGCTCGGCAAGTTGCAGCCGTCACAATTCCCGTCTGTTTTTGGCCCTAACGCCGATCAACCATTGGACGCAGACATTGTCCGCACCAAATTTGCTGAGCTTGCGGCGCAAATCGGCGGTGACAAAACCGTTGAAGACATCGCCGAAGGGTTCTTGCGTATCGCCGTTGAAAATATGGCGAACGCGATCAAGAAGATTTCTGTCCAGCGCGGCTATGACGTCACCCAATATACGATGAACTGCTTTGGAGGTGCTGGCGGCCAACATGCCTGCCTCGTCGCCGATACATTGGGTATGGAGACGATCTTCATCCACCCATTCGCCGGTGTCTTATCCGCCTTTGGCATGGGGCTCGCGGATGTGCGCGCAATTCACGAATATCAATTCGCGCAATCCATCGACGCTTATGCCAACGCAGAACTAGCTCTGGCAGATCTCATCAGTGGCGCACATGATGAGGTCCGTGCCCAGGGCATTCCTGAGAATGACATCAAAGTCATCACCGTGGCCCATATCCGCACAGAGGGGGCACACCAAACTCTTGAGGTTCCGTTTGGCACGCCGAAGGACATGACAGATGCGTTCAACCACGCCCATAAGCAGCGCTTTGGCTTTACGCCAGACGATGCAGAACTGATCATCGATCTGCTCACAGCCGAAGCCATTGGCGCAACTGGTGAGGCCGTCACCCTGCCCGATACAGTAGAGATCAATGCCGAGACCCAAACCGCATGGATGTATTCGCATGGCGCGTGGTTAGACGTGCCGTTGGTTGACCGGACGACGCTTGCTAAGGGGCAAACCGTAACCGGCCCAGCCATCCTCACCGAACCCACCGGCACCAACATCATTGAAGACGGCTGGCAGGCGGAATGTGCTGTCGGAGGGAACCTTATTTTGCGCCGCGTGGTCCAATTGGAACGCGCAGAAGCCATTGGCACCTCCGTCGATCCGGTAATGCTGGAAGTGTTCAACAACCTCTACATGTCCATTGCGGAGCAAATGGGGGCGACACTGGCCAACACGGCCTATTCCGTGAACATCAAAGAAAGGCTCGACTTTTCTTGTGCGATTTTCGATCAACACGGTGATTTGGTGGCGAATGCGCCTCATGTTCCAGTCCACCTTGGATCGATGTCGGGCAGCGTGCGGTCCATCTTGAAGCAAAACGCTGGCAACATTCGCCCAGGCGATGTGTTTATGATGAACAATCCATTTAACGGCGGCACCCATTTGCCTGATGTAACGGTGATTACACCTGTCTTTGACGCTCAGGGGAAAAACATCATCTACACGGTCGCGTCCCGGGGACATCATGCAGATATTGGGGGCACAACTCCAGGGTCTGCCCCACCCGACAGCAAGCATATTGATGAAGAAGGTGTCCTCATCGACAACTTCGTGCTGATCAAAGAAGGTGTCCTACAAGAACATCAAACCCGCGCCCTCTTGTCATCGGCCAAACATCCATGCCGGAATGTCGATCAGAACCTTGCTGATCTTGCTGCACAAGTCGCGGCCAACGCAACCGGTGCACGAGAGTTGCAAAAGATCACCCAGCAATTCGGCCTTGATGTGGTTCATGCCTATATGGAGCATGTGCAGGACAACGCAGAAGAAAGCGTACGCCGTGTTCTGGATGTCCTGCATGATTGTAGCTTCACCTATCCTTTAGACAGCGGCGCTCAGATCAAGGTTGCCATTAAGGTCGACAAAACCGCGCGTGAGGCCCAAATCGACTTTACCGGTACATCTGAGCAAGACAAATTGAACTACAACGCGCCGCTATCGATCTGTCGCGCGGTGGTGCTTTATGTCTTCCGCACGCTTGTGGGGTCGGACATCCCGATGAATGAGGGTTGCATGAAGCCACTGCACCTAACCGTGCCCGAAGGCAGCATGATCAACCCAGACGCCCCCGCCGCCGTGATCTCTGGCAACACGGAGGTGTCTCAGGCGATAGCGGACACGCTTTATGGCGCGCTTGGCGTTATCGCTGGCTCTCAGGGAACCATGAACAACTTTGTCTACGGCAACGACACCTATCAGAACTACGAAACCATTTGCGGCGGAACAGGCGCGGGCGATGGGTTTGACGGGGCCAGTGCTGTACATAGCCACATGACCAACACGTTGATGACGGATCCCGAGGTTTTGGAAACCCGCTTTCCCGTTCGCGTCGACGCGTTTTCCATCAGGCGAGGATCGGGCGGTGCCGGTGCACAAACGGGCGGTGATGGGATATCACGTAAACTGCGGTTCTTAGAACCTATGACTGTGACGGTCTTATCATCCCATCGCAAAACTGTCTCGCATGGTGCCGCCGGTGGTCTCCCCGGTGCGGTAGGGCGAAACGGCGTTGAACGGGCCGACGGAACGGTTGAGCATCTGGAAGGCAATGATCAAACCGCCATGAACCCAGGAGACGTCTTTGTCCTGGAAACACCCGGTGGTGGTGGCTACGGAAAGGCCTTTTCATGAGCACTGGTTTCCTAAGCGACGTCGAGGCGATGTACGACCACGCCGCTCTAAACGTCGATATGCCCGAAGGTCTTTCCGAAAAGATCAAAGCCTGCAACACAACCTATGTGACCCGCTTTGGCGTGCGTCTGCGCGGGCGCATGTTTACCTTTCGCGGCTGGCGGGCGACGCATTCAACCCATAGCGGCCCAGCCAAAGGCGGCATCCGCTACTCGCCTAATGTCAACCAAGGCGAGGTGGAAGCATTAGCCGCCCTGATGAGTTACAAGTGCGCTCTATTGAACCTGCCATTTGGTGGCTCTAAGGGCGCTTTGGAAATAAACCCCGCAGACTGGGAGCCACATGAACTTGAAAAGATCACGCGACGCTTTGCTCAAGAGCTCATGCGGCATGGATTTCTTGCCTCAGCCACCAACGTTCCTGCACCCGATGTCGGAACGAACGAGTTGATGATGATGTGGATTGCGGACGAATACCGTCGCTATAAGCCAGACGATATTAACGGGATGGGATGTGTCACTGGCAAACCGGTTGAGGGAGGCGGCATCGAAGGCCGCACAGAGGCCACAGGGCGCGGTGTTCAATATGTGATCCACGCCTTTTTCCAATCCGAGGTTGATTGGCGGGCGGTTGAATTTGAAAACTCTGAACTCAACGATCGAACGATTATCGTGCAAGGCCTTGGAAATGTTGGAAGCCACGCTGCCAAATTCTTGAGCGAAGAAGATGGTTGCAAGGTCATTGCCGTGATCGAGCGGGACGGTGTCATTAGGAACAACGACGGGTTAAACATCGCGGCGTTAAAGGATCATCAAGATCAAACAGGCAGCATCAAGGGGTTTACTGGCGGCGATTTTGACAGTGATGGACGTAAGGCGCTTGAGGACCCTTGCGATATCTTGATTCCAGCGGCGCTCGAAAGTGTCATCGATGACGACAATGCAAGACGTCTGAAAGCTCGGCTGGTCGTGGAAGCGGCAAACGGGCCTGTCACTTACGAGGCCGATCAAATTTTGCGGGAACGCAACATTGCAGTCATTCCGGATTTGCTCGCCAACGCCGGCGGTGTCGCAGTTAGTTATTTTGAATGGGTCAAGAATCTCACACACATTCCATTTGGCCTCATGGAGCGCCGCCATTCCAATCGTGAACATCATATTCTGGCGCGTTCAATGGAGCAAATGACCGGACGACCATTTCCGAGTGAAGACAAAGGAACATTTCTTGCTGAACGTAGAGAGATAGACTTGGTTCGATCGGGCTTGGAAGAAATGATGCATCAGGCGTTCGCTGAAGTCTCAAAACATGCCCACAACGACGAACCAACGGGCTGTACCTTACGAGATGCGGCATATCGGATTGCGATCAAGCGAATTGCTGGAGCCTACAAGGCGATTGGATTGTGAAATACTAACGTTTTCGTACCCATTGGATACCCCAAAAGCGGGGAGCCAAGCGCTGGTCGACGGTGATTTTCACCGTCGACCATGTCTCACTTTTTCAATTTGGACCTATGTCTAGGTCTGAATATTGATTGTCGAGGACAATTTCCCAAACTGTCACAAAGCAGCCATTCGGACGCGGCGCAGCATCGGTCACAGTGGGTTCGTTCGTTGAATCCGCTGCGCTATGCGCGAAAGGCCGCTTTTGTGCCTTTCGATGAGGGTGCCACGAGCGCCTTGGCCGTTGAGGCTGCAACAATGGTGCGAATGCATCTCAAGCCCCGGCTCATCTTTGATCGCTGCACTTGTCGGTGTCGCGCCGATGAATTGCGATTCCGGCATTTGGCGCGGACAGCGGCGCATACGCGGCGGACGACACAACGTGCGCACTGCGCTCTACATGGCAGCGCTCGCCGCCAGTCGTGCGAGCCCAGATATGGCACGGCTTTACAACCGGCTCAGAACCAATGGAAAGCCGTTCAAAGTCGCGATTACTGCTGTCATGCGCAAACTCGCTATTCTCGCCAACACACTCATCACGGAAAATCGGAAATGGACCCTAAATCGCACTTGAAACCGGGCATAGATGCTGCCCTGCATAAACTAGCATCTTGCAACTTAACGCAACAGTCCCATATTTCTCTTGGGTTTAGTCCAGTGAGCAATAAAAGCCTGATCGAAGCTCTTTCAAGAAACAGCTGCTCCCGGTCCAGCACGAATTTGTGAGTGTGCCCGATGATCGGCTGTCACGCTGATGCCCATGAATTTGCTGCAAATCCCGTCTGCAATTTGAACGGCGCGATGGACGATAAGCTTGATCGCACGAATTTGCTACGTTCCCCTAAACGGATGACCAGGCCCACTGAGCTGGTGGTGACCCCCTGCGTCAGTGGCAAAATGTTGCAATTTATGTGGTCACAGATCGTCGGCGCGATCACGCTTGGCACAATTGCCGGTAAGTTCTGTTCGGCCATGATGCCACTGAGCATACGCGTGCATGATACTTCGAACAGCCCTTGGGATCCCCCCGTTCTGCCGCCAAGGTGACGACGGACTTGACGTATCGTCTGGTTTGCCAAACCGCCCAGCATGCCGCACGCATAAGGGACATTCGACCAGTTGACAGGCACGCCTTTGGGCAAGCAGATGTCCATCTCTTTGGGAATGACCAGGTTCATATTGTAGTCCATCACCGGCCAATAGTCGTTGATATTGCTATCGACCACCCCATCAATAAATCCGACCCTGGCCGATCTTTCGGATACACGCTCGATGATGCAATCCCTTTTCTCGATTTCGACCTGAAACTGTGCGCCCGCAGTCAATGCCAGGAGTTCATTCAACCAGATTGGATTAAGCGCATCCGCAAACGAATCCTGAATAAGAATGACAGTGGGATCTTTCCGACGACTACTAAGTTTGGAAATTTTGGAGATTTCGTCATCGAATTGTCCAACAATACGTGAAAACACCTCGGTGACTTCCTTTCCATGATCGGTCAGGATTACCTTTCGTGTTTGACCGTGACGCAGAAACAATTCGACCCCAGCGGATTCCTCTATTTGGTTGATAATAATTGTTGCGGCGGGCTGGCTGATATTCTGCTGCGCCGCCGCTTTGGTAAAGCTCTTGGCTTCAACCACTGACAAGAAAACCCTCATCTTCTTTACGCTAATATTTTTGAGTGCCATGGTGCTAGCTCCATCCCTTAAGCGTTTGCAAATATAACACAAAATGCAGAACCCGCCCGTTCCTCACGGTCCAGCTCCTGCGGAACACTACGAGGGATAGGTTGTCACAAATTTAGCGCGCGTCAATTGATTATCACAGGCATGTAACGTAAAATTCATTTGACGCTCATATTTGTTCATTCAACGCCATTTAATGAGAGATACCCCGCCAGCAACCAGCGGTCATCCGCCGTTCATTTGCGCGGCTTAATTTACGCTTGGTCAAGGGCAAAAGGAATCACCGGTTAATGGCGGGCGAATCTGATTCGCCATGGTCAAACCGGTACCCTCGGCCACGAATAATTTTGATCGGGCAGTGATCATCGCCACCAAAGACCTTTATTCTGAGACGCCGGATATAAACATCAACGACATTTGTCAGCGGGTCTTCCTGCGGTCCCCAAACATTTTGCAAGATGCGCACCCGGCTGACAACCTTGCCGGCTTCAACCATGAGAAATTCAAGCAATGAATATTCCAAGGCCGTCAGTTCGATTAGCGTGCCGGCCTTTGTCACTTCTAGTGCGTTTCGATCAAAGCAGCGTTGTTGCATGGATCGCGCCTCCACTGACATCATAGCATTCTGTTCTATTCAGGATGCTGTAAATGCCGTACGCGTTCAACGCGGCTCGTCGTGACAAGATCCCGAAGCAAAAGCATCCTGTGACCAACTGGTCTGGGTACAATGAGGGGTTACGGCAGCGTGGTGATCTGACGGTTTGGATCAGCGCAGATGAGCTTGGCATGTGGTCAGCACCGCGTAGAACAACGCGCGGTGGACAACCGCGCTATTCGGATCTGGCGATTGAGTTGTGCCTGACACTGGGGGTGGTTTTCCACCAACCGCTGCCCCAGACCCAAGGATTGATGCGCAGTTTGGGTCAACGACCGATGTCACAATACCGCCGCGGTAATCCCCCCGTTTTTAATGGGGCTCAGCCGTAGAACTCATGCGGCTGTTTTCAGTTTCATGGCGGGTGTGATCCCGCCGATGGCCATGTTGGGCCGGTCGTTGTTGTAAGTCCAGAGCCATTTTGTGGCCTGATCCTGTGCCTCCTCTATCGTTTCAAAGATGTTCTGATCCAGCCATTCGTGGCG
>Ga0055584_100006082_pt1 | contig 11830 bp, 7 predicted proteins | sample OSDHelmetaG_FD_58716 | JGI IMG/M metagenome (GOLD analysis project Ga0055584, IMG submission 58716) | Pelagic marine sediment microbial communities from the LTER site Helgoland, North Sea, for post-phytoplankton bloom and carbon turnover... | ecosystem: Environmental > Aquatic > Marine >... | reverse complement strand
GCAAATAAGCTCCTCGGTTTCCAATTCCATCGCGGCGTGCTTGCGGCTGCCCGGAAGCCAGAACCCCTTTCAGTTCGCGATTGGCTATCCAAATCCCCACAACACCTAACGGATCCACGCCCATGGGTCATTGCTCCTCTCCTCGCAGATCCCGGCAATGTCGGTGCGCTCATCCGAAACGCCGCCGCTCTCGGCGCAGGGGCCGTCATCACAAGTATTGCGGGTGCCTCGCCATGGTATCGGAAAGCCATTCGCACCTCCACCGGATCGGCCTTTCGTCTACCAGTAGTTTCAAGCCCGTGCCTAGACGACGATTTGAAATGGCTGTCCGAACAACAGAACATTGAACTCGTCGCCCTCGCGCTCACAGACAATGCCGTTTCCATCCAGGACTTCACTCCGAACGCCAAGAAGATCGTCCTGCTCATCGGTCCAGAAGATCATGGCCTCAGCGAGTTTTGGCTAGATCGCTGCCACCAGGTCGTTAAGATCCCCATGGCAAACGGCGTCGATTCTCTCAATGCGGCGACCAGTGCTGCCGTCGCCCTCTCTCGATTGACGGCTATCAAAGGGTAGACGCTTCCGGATTTGGACGCTAGGATCCAACCAAATGGCGACTCTCAAGTTCTGCGGTGCGGCCGGCACAGTGACCGGATCTTGTTCTCATATCACGACCGATACGGCTCAGTTTATGGTAGACTGTGGTTTGTTTCAAGGAAACAAGACGACTCAAAAGCTCAACTACGAGGAGTTTCCGTTTGATCCCAGGGACGTCGAGTTCCTCATCCTCACTCACGCGCACATCGATCACTCGGGACTCTTGCCCAAGTTGGTCAAACACGGATTTAACGGTCCTATCTACGCGACAAGCTCTACTGTTGATTTGTTAGAATTCATGCTGTTGGATGGTGCTTCCATTCAAGTCTCCAATACAGAGCATCTCAATCGGAAGAAGAAACGCCGCGGCCTCCCGCAAGTCCAACCACTCTACGTTGAGGAAGATGCGCAGCAAACCTTGAAACAACTCCGAGCAGTCGACTACGACCAGTGGTTCGAACCCAAGCCAGGCGTCAACGTACGCTTCTGGAATGCAGGTCACATTCTTGGATCCGCATCCGCTGAGCTAAAGCTTAAAGAAAGCGATAGTGACGCCCCCATGCGGATGCTCTTCTCAGGTGATATCGGCCCCGAAGAGAAAGTATTCCACCCCGAACCTGACGCGCCCGACGGCTTTGATTATCTCATTTGCGAAAGCACCTATGGTGATCGTGACCGCGATGACTACACCTTGGTAAAACGTCGTGAGGCCTTGCGAGACGAGTTAGTCGAAGGGCTCGCTCGTGGCGGCAACGTGGTCATCCCGTCATTCGCAGTCGAGCGCAGCCAAGAACTGTTGCACGACATCGGGGTTCTCGTAGCAACTGGCGAGATCGAGAATGCTGAAGTCTATCTAGACTCTCCGTTGGCACGCAAGGTCACCAAGGTCTTCATGAAACACGTCGGCGTCTTGGAAGACATCGACGTTGATCCTTCCGAACTCTTCCGCCACAAGAATTTCCGCATGGTCGAATCCGTCGACGAAAGCAAGGCCGTCAATCGTATCAAAAAAGGTGCCATCATCATCTCCGCCAGTGGCATGTGCGATGCCGGACGAATCCAGCACCATTTAAAAGCCAATATTTGGCGAGACAAGTGTACAATCCTCTTTGTCGGCTACCAATCCCCCGGCACCCTCGGCCACATCATCACCAGCGGCGCTGAAGACGTGAAGATTCACGGCGAACTCTACAAGATTAAGGCCAACATCCGGCGCCTGGGCAATTACTCCGCCCACGCAGATAGAAGTGAATTGGTCGACTGGATCACGGAACGCGCCCCAGTCGTCGGCGGCCTCTTTCTCAATCACGGCGACGACGATGCCCGCGCCGCCTTGCGCGAACTCATCGCTAAGAAAGGCATCGACAAAGACAAGATCCATCTTCCCGCCTTCGACGAATCCTTCGAACTCGTTGCCAGCGGCGTCAAATCCACTGGCCGCAGCGGGATTCCCGCCTATGAAGCATCTCTCAAGAATGACTGGCACAACGACTACGCCAAACTTCTTCTTGAAGTTACCAACCGCCTGGAGAACGCCAAGGATGGTCAAGAGCGCCAAGCGATTCTAGGCAAGTTGCTAGCATCACTCAAGGAATAGAGCATATCTACTGCCGCGCAATAGGGTCTGTGTTTAGCACCCTATGCGCCTTACTGGACTGGTCACGTTGTCGGAGGTCCGAACTTTCGGGACCCTCGACCATAGCATTACTCTACAATCTCGCAGCCTCGGCCACTGGCGATAAGATTCACCATACGCTATTGCCAATAGCAAACCGGACTGTCATAGAGCCCAAGTAAAGGACGTAGAAAGGGGTATTCATCTCGTAGCGGAACTGGCCACAGTTCCTTGAGGACGGGCTCGCCTTGCAATGGAAAGTGTTGCCACTTCTGTGACAGCTTCATGGGCCGACCGCTCAACATAAGCTTGATGACCAGCCTTCCACGATACAAACCACTCCTCAATCGTGTTTCTGTTTACCCAGTGTGGTCACACCTCTTGCGAGCCATGGATGCAATAGACCTGAATCAAGCGAACCATACGTGCTAGCGCGCTGATTTCAAGACGATCCTTAACACAAGCATTACGAAGCGACTAAGGAAAGAAGTTACTTTAGACCGAGCCAGGCCTTGACCATAGTCTCGACTTGATTAAGCGTGGCTTTGTTCAAGCGGCCTAGCTTCCTCAGGAAGCGGCTTTGGTCTGTGGCGCCGAGGCCTCGAACGTCGGAGGCATCTGGTTTCATGCCACGCGCCCGGTAGGGGATTTCATAAGCGGTGCCGAGCGGGTTGGCGATGCAAATGATGTAACTGACCAGGTCGCGATTAATGTCACCTGGTGGTATGCTCAGGACAAGAACAGGGCGGACTTTTCCCGTGTAGCCGAGATCGGCCACCTAGATCTAGACCTCGCCGCGATTCATAAGCATTGCTCGTCCTCCCCTTCATCGATCAACCGGCTTTCTCCCCCATCTTCCTCGTCGTAAATGGACTCGAGAACCGCGGAAGATTCGACAACGAAACGGTGATCTTTGAACCAACCAACGAGTTAGCGCTTGTCTTCTTCAGGCAGCATTTCGATCGCTTTCTTGGCAAGATCGGCCCACCTGAGTCAGCAAGTTTTGCCCAGGCAGGGAGACTTGAGGATTGCTACCATTCCCTGTGTTGGGGTTAAATGACCACGTATGCATCGGATTTACCTCCTTCTCAGTAGTTTCCTCTTCGCCACGCTCAGTTCCCTCACGGCGCAGACTCCAAATATTCTCTTCATCTTTACGGACGATCACGCTCCCCATGCGATCGGCGCCTACAATGGCTTCCTGAAGTCGGTCAATCCCACGCCGAACATCGATCAGCTCGCGGCAGAGGGCATGCTGTTTGAGAAGAGCTTCTGTACCAACTCGATCTGCGGACCGAGTCGCGCCGTCATCATGTCAGGGAAGCACAGCCATAAGAATGGCTTCATGAACAACGGAAACGCCTTCGATTGGGACCAACAGATATTCCCAAAGATCCTACAAAAGAAGGGCTACCAAACCGCGCTCTACGGGAAGTCCCATTTGAAGGGCAAACCGCAAGGTTTCGACGACTGGAAAGTCCTTCCAGGGCAAGGCGACTACTATAATCCTTTCCTCATCACGCCCGAAGGCCGTGTGCAAGTGCAAGGCTATTGTACGGATATCGTAACGGATGCCGCTGTTAACTGGCTGACAAGCGATCGCGATCCTGAGAAGCCTTTCATGCTCATGGTCCAGCACAAGGCTCCCCATCGTTGCTGGATGCCAGCCATGAGACACTTGCATTTGTATGACGACATCACCATCCCAGAGCCCTCAACGCTCTTCGACGATTGGAAGGACAACGCCCCTCCGGCGCGCCATCAGGAACTGGAGATCGATCGGCACATGGATCTCAACTACGACCTCTTCGTCGATCTCACACCTGAGTTCAATCAGCAACCCTCGCAGAAACGCCAAGACCGCTCTGCTTGGAATAACATGAAGCGGATGAGCGCAGGCCAGCTCAAGGCTTGGCGTGCGGCCTACGGGCCCAAGGATGAAGCCTTCCATCAAGCCAAACTCACGGGCAAAGATCTCGTGCGTTGGAAGTACCAGCGCTATGCCAAGAACTACCTTCGTTGTATCAAGGGTGTCGATGAAGGAATCGGACGTCTTCGTGGCACGTTGACAGAGTTAGGTCTCGATGAAAACACCATCGTCATTTACTCCTCTGACCAAGGTTTCTACATCGGCGACCACGGCTGGTACGACAAGCGCTGGATGTACGAAGAGTCCCTAAAAATGCCCTTCGTCATCAAATGGCCTGGCACCACCATTCCTGGTTCTCGCAGCACGCACATGATTCAGAATCTCGATTACGCCCAGACCTTCCTGGACATGGCCAACGCTCCTATTCCCAAAGACATGCAAGGTAGGTCGCTCGTACCACTCCTCAAAGGACGCAACCCAGACGACTGGAGAACGAGCATCTACTATCACTACTATGAGTACCCGAGCGTGCACATGATTCCACGCCACAATGGTATCCGGACAACGCGTTACAAGCTGATGAATTTCTATCGCTTCGGCGATGAGTGGGAACTCTACGATCTCGAGAACGATCCGGAAGAACTCTCCAATCTTTACGGGAAGCCCGGCTACGACGCGGTCACCACAGATCTAAAGAAGCAGCTTCAGGGACTCGTCGAGAAGTATGAAGACGACAGCATCCAGGACGAGAAACCTGAGCAATGGAAGAAAGACATGCGCACGCCTGGGGCTTCCGCGCGGACTAACCTGAATTCCTAGCATTCTCATGCGGACTGCTCTAGCGCTCTATGCTAGTGTAATTGTAGCAGTAGCGGCCCCCTACCAGGAGAATCGTTTCACCGCTACTTTACTCGCGAAGGATCTCCAGCGGCCTTTGGAGCTCGACGTCGCCCCAGACGGCCGCGTCTTCTTCATCGAACTCGAAGGTAAACTGCAGATCTATCATCCGGACACTCGGCACACGACCATCGCCGCTGAACTGGAAGTCTTTGCTAAGCAGGAGGCCGGCCTCATCGGCCTGACCTTGGATCCCAACTTCAGCGAGAACCAGTGGCTCTACCTCATGTATTCGCCGCCCACAGAAGTTTTCGTTGGGCAGTTTGTCAGTCGCTTTACCCTCAAGGGGGACGTTCTCGCCCCCGGCTCAGAGAAGGTCGTTCTCAAGGTGCCCACTCATCGAGATGACTGCTGTCACCACGCCGGGTCCTTAGAGTTTGGTCCGGATGGAAACCTCTTTATTTCAACGGGCGACAACACCCATCCCGGCGGAGATTCCGGTGGCTACGCCCCGCTTGATGAACGCGAGGGCAAGCATGTTTACGATGCCCAAGACACGGCGGGAAACACCAACGACTTGCGCGGCAAGATCCTGCGTATTCGCCCTCAGGCCGATGGCGAATACGCGATCCCTGAAGGCAACCTCTTTCCCGCAGGAGGACCTATCTCTGGAAAGCCAGAGATCTACGTCATGGGCTGCCGCAACCCCTGGCGGATGAACGTCGACCAACGCACAGGCTACGTTTACTGGGGCGATGTTGGGCCCGATGCCGGTGGCGAGAGTGACCGAGGACCGCGTGGTTATGACGAACTCAACCAAGCACGTGCTGCCGGCAACTTTGGTTGGCCCTTCTTCATCGGAGACAATCGAGCGTATTCGGACTGGGACTTTGAAACCAAGAAAGCCGGCCCACTCTACGATGTAGGCACCCCTGAGAATCGTTCTCCCACCAACACCGGCTCCAAGATCCTGCCGACTCCGCAACCCGCCTGGATCTTCTATCCCTACGCGGACTCCAAGGAGTTTTCCATGCTCGGCAAGGGCGGTCGAACTGCATGTGCCGGCCCCGTCTATCACTTCGACCCCACGCTCAAATCTCCAACCAAGCTTCCCGAAGAACTTGATCGCTCGCTGATCTTCTTCGATTGGGAACGAAAGTTCATCAAAAGAGTAAAGCTCGACGGCGACTCTAACATCGTCTCTATCGAGCCGTTCCTCACCGAGCTGAGCCTGAATCGCCCCGTTGACATGCGCATCGGTCCTGAAGGTGCTCTTTACATGCTCGACTACGGCACCACTTGGGGGATCAATGCGGAAGCCCGCCTTTTGCGCATAGACTACCATCCTGGCAATCGCCCACCAGATGCTAAGATTCTGGTGACGTCTCCAACCGAAGGCAAACATCCTCTCACAGCAACGTTTACAGCAGTCGACAGCTCGGATCCCGACGCGGGCGATACGCTATCGTTCCGTTGGGAAGTCCTCGGTGCGGAGTTCGAATCCCAAAGCACACGCGAAGCGACCTTCATCCTAAACGAACCCGGCGAGTATGATGTTCGATTGACAGTGACGGACGACAACGGTGCGGCAACTTCCGAGTCCGCCCATCTCGTCGTTGGAAACGAAGCGCCCAGCGTTCGCTTCTTGGCACCTGTGGATGGCGGCTTCTTCGATTGGGGAAGCACAATTTCCTACGAAGTCGCTGTCGACGATGCCGAAGATGGCTCATCCAGGGAGACCGCCGACTTCATGCGTTCGCGTCTCTTGCTCAATCAGTTTTTTCACACAGACACGCCAGGCAACGCCGAAGCTGCTTATCTCTCCGGCTCAGGCCAACATGCTGGGGCCCTCTCATTGATTCAGAAAAGTGACTGTCTCAATTGCCACGCCATTAACCGACGCGTCGTTGGACCATCGTTTGCTGAGATCGCTCTCCGCTACGCTGACGAGGAAGATCAAGAAGCCGCTGTCCACAAAACTGCGAATCGAATCATCAATGGCTCGAGTAAAGTATGGGGAGAGATCCCCATGCTTCCACACATTGATCTGTCCAGGCAGCAAGCCGCTTCAATCGTTCGCTGGATCTATTCTCTCAAAGACTCCAGCCAGCGCGACGGCATGAGCCAAGACTTCCGCGGAACGACCTTGGCTCAGCGCCCAGACTGGTTAAAGAGTGGTGCGGGTGCCATGGCCGTCTGGCAAGCCTCTTACACCGATTTCGGCGGTGGCGGCATGCCTCCGCTCACACGCAAAGACGAGATCCGGCTCCGCTCTCGCTTGGTCGAGGGTGAACACTTCTCGAGCAAGCACGGCACGCAAACCCTCGAAAGCGACACCGCCAGCAATGGGCAGTTCGTTGGCAGTATCAGTCCAGGACACTATCTGATATACGAACGTGTCAATCTCTCCGGTATCAAAGCGATCACTGCACGGATCGCCGCTCCCGAATCCGCTGGTAGCATTGAGCTTCGACAGAATGATCCTAGCGGAAAGTTGATCGCTCAGATTCCATTCGAGGCCACCAGCGGGTGGGAGATTTGGACTGAAGTCGAAGCTGTGATAAACGATCCGGGCGGACTACACCATCTATGCGTTGTTTTCGTGAACCCCAAGGGCGGCGGTCCCTTCATGAACCTGGACCGGCTCACATTCGAGCCACAGGAAACTGTCAAATAAGGAAGCACTTCAGAAGAAGAGCAACCGAACGCCTGCAATGAATGAGAAAGCATACAGCAACCCCTGGAACAGGGCCTCAGGGATGCGGGCAATGACCTGACGACCAACGCAAATTCCTAGCAAGACCCCAGGGACGAGAGCGGTATCAAGTCTTAGCGAGTTCGCGTTGAGAATACCCAAGTTCACACTAAATGGCAGCTTGAGAACGTTCACAAGAAGAAACAAGCGGGCCCCGACACCAAGGAAATCACTCTTCGACATCTGTCTAACAAGCGCATAGATAGCATAAACAGAACCGGCTGCATTCGCTAGCATGGTAGCGACACCGATAATAAGGCCACTGCCCCATCGGAAAAAGGGAGCATCAGGCAAGCTGGTAAGCATCGCCGACTTCCATTGCCGAGCGAGTTGGAGAAACGCCATGAATAAGACGATTCCACCAAGTAATCTCCGTGCTACATGATTGCTAATGGCGTCTAATAAGAGCCAGCCTAGCACCACACCAATCAACGTCGGGACAATCAACGGCCAAACCTGAACCCAGGAGGCGTACTTGCGATAGAGCGGGTAGATGATGAAATCACACAGCACCAACAGGGGAAGGATGATGCCGACGGAAGCTTTCGCTCCGAACAGCTCTGCGATGATCAAGACGTTGACCATGGCAAGTCCAGGGAATCCCGTTTTAGAAAAGCCCAAGCAGAAAGCGCCAAACACAGCGAAAGCAAAGGCACCGCCGGTCAGCTCAGGATAGATGGAAGACCACACGTCTCAGACTGCCGAAGGCCCTGACGTTTGCAATGGACAAGTTCCCCAAGCGCCACCGCCAGGAGTCTCCACGACAAGGCGATCCCCAACGCCAACATCAACACTGGCGAGCGCATCAAGCTCGGTTGATACGCCCTCGCGAATCAGCATCTGACGACCCGGCGCACCATCTAACCCTCCAGCACGCCCTCTCGGGCCCTGGCTACGATGCTGAGTGAGAAGAGAAACGGCCAAGGGAGCGAGAAACTCCAATTCTCTAACAACACCATTTCCCCCACCCCATTCGCCATTGCCGCCCGACCCATGGCGTAATGCAAATCGGCGTAGCCTCACTGGATAGCGCCATTCAAGAATTTCAGGATCGGTGATGGCGGTGTTTGTCATGTGAGAGTGGACGCCACTCGCTCCGCGAAACCCCGGTCCGGCCCCAGAGCCCCCACAGATGGTTTCATAGTAACTCACGTCTTCGTTTCCAAAGATGAGATTGTTCATCGTGCCCTGACTACCAGCGACAAGATCGAACGCCTGAAGCAAGGCTTCGACAAGACGTTGACTGGTTTCCACATTGCCACCGACGACGGGCGGCAAAGACGCTGCATCAAAGTCAGGGTTCAAAAAACAGACGGGCAACAAGACATCAACCTGATCAAGCAACCCTTCATTCAAAGGAAGATCCCGGGCTTGCAGCAAGCGAATGACGTAAATGAGGGCACTACGAACAATAGCAGGTGTTGCATGAAGATTAGCAGGATGGCAAGGGGACGTCCCTTCGAAATCAACCGCGAACCGGCCGCCATGTCGGCCTAACTGAATGTGGATCTCGCTACCATCGTCCAGCACTTCTCGAACTCTGACAGGACTTGGCAACTGTTGCGCGAGCGCTTCCCCTGAAAATCTCGCCGCACTTGCATAAAGCTGATTCAACTGATCCTCGACTATATTAGCGCCGTGTGTTTCCAAAAGCTTCACAAACAAGGCTGCCCCAGCTCGACAAGAAGCAACCTGAGCGCGCAGGTCGGCTAGATTCTCCTCTACGGCACGGGTTGGATATCGCCCTTCTAGCAAATGCGCCTTCACTGCCTGTTCGCATGACTCTCCCTGCGCAAAGAGGTAGATTGGAGGAATGATCACGCCTTCTTCTTCCAATGACGTGGCATTGGAAGGCATGGAGCCAGGACGAATGCCGCCCATTTCGGCATGGTGAGCTCGATTGGTCACGAACCCAGTGAGAGTCCCCTCATAAAACACCGGCATGATGACCGTGAGGTCAGGCAAGTGGGAACCACCGTATGCGGGGTGATTCGTAAGGATGACATCTCCTTCGAGAACGGCGAGCGTGTCCATCACCCGACGCACACACAAGCCCATGGCTCCCAGATGCACCGGGATGTGCGGCGCATTGGCCACGAGACGACCCTGAGTATCCAGCAAGCAACAGGAGTAATCGAGGCGCTCCTTCACATTGGTCGAGAGAGCCGTCTTTCTGAGCTGCTCGCCCATGACATTAACGACATTTCGAAAACGCTGCGTGAACAACTCCAACAAGACTTCTTTAGGATGAACCGCATCTCCACACTCGATGGACTCGCATCGTCTCAGTGCCAGGGTTCCTTCCGATCCTCGTTGTACTGTCCAACCAGCCTCCACCATGATGGTGCAATGTGGATCTGTAACCATGAGCGGCCCAATAAACAGAATAGAAGGAGGAAGGTCGTCGCTTGCAACGCAGCGAACGTTCTGTCGATCGCCCACTTTAGGCGGCGCAAAGACCTCGTCACTTAGCACCGTCCCCCGTTCACTTACCCTTACCCTGAGCGATTCCAACTCGAGCCGCCTCTCGGGCACATGGCCATAGATACGGGCATGCTCTTCGTGAAAGGCTTGGACTGGATCATCTGATAGCAGAAGCGCGAGAGTCGACTCCTGACCCTCGAAACGCCACTCCCCTTCCACTGTGATCTCACATGCCGCTTCCGGCAGGCCGATCTCGGAAAGAGCGGTGCGGCGCAGTTCATCGATCCAGCCATCGACAGATTCGCTGACATCTTCCCAAAGCGCGAGCACCTGACGCTCGCGTTGACTTTCTAGATTTGCCTGCTCTAGGCCACGCGCACTGAGAATACCTGCGTCGCGCGGCACCAGAACTTCTTCTATACCTAGCAACTCCGCCAAGGCACAGGCATGTAAACCGCCAGCACCGCCGAACGCCAGCAACGCATAATCGGCCGGCGCGGCGCCTTCGCGAAGGCTGATCGCCCGTATCGCATCCGCCATGCGTTCATTGGCGATCTGGAGGAAGCCTTCCAAATAAACATCGCCGTTCTCCACCGCGAGTTCGTGCTCGCTCAAAAAGGATTTCCAGCGACTCTCGGCTGCAGATCGGTCTAACGGGATAGCAAACTGATCCGGGACAAGTCGCCCAAGCAAGACATGCACATCGGTGATCGTTAGAGGACCGCCCTCCCCATAGCATGCAGGACCTGGCGACGCTCCCGCGCTTCCCGGCCCGACTTTCAATGCTCCCTGATCGATCATACAAATTGAACCACCGCCCGCTGCGACCGTCTCGATACGCAACGCTTCGCACTGAAGGCGAGCAGGCCCAACCGTGAGCTCGCGATGATAGTGATAGTTACCATCATAACGCGACACATCCGTGCTCGTCCCTCCCATATCAAAGGCGATTACCTTCTCACGTCCGAGCCTCTTTCCTATCGCAGCCGCACCGACGACTCCCCCGGCGGGACCACTGAGCAGACTATCAATCGGACGAAATCGCTCTCGAGAGACCAACCCACCAGCACTGGTCATGATACGCATGGGAGACTCTTCTGGGAGTCCTGCTTCGACATCTGCTAGGTAAGCCTCCATCAGAGGCGCGAGGTAAGCGTCAATGAGCGCCGTTTCCGTACGACGACCAAAGTGAATTCGCGAAGAGACTTCGGCAGACGTGATGACGGTGTGGAACCCGATACTGCGGAGGCCTTCGGCCAAACTCCGCTCTCCCTGAGGATTCCGATAAGAATGCAACAAAGACACGCAAGCCGTACGAATGCCATCATCGAGTAAGCGTTTCCCGGCGACAAGAACCGCCTCTTCATCGATCGCCTCCAGCTCGTTACCATCCTTATCTAGTCTGCCTGGCACTTCTACCACTGCCGCATGCAGCGGCTTCGGCCGGATGATCTCGAGCGCGAAGAGGTCAGGACGGGTCTGGTCCCCAATGCGCATGAGGTCGCCAAAGCCCTCATTGACAAACAGCGCCAAGTCGGCACCGCGCCCTTCGAGCAGAGCATTGGTCCCCCGTGTCGTCGCAAGCCGCAGCGCAATCGGTGGAAGGGAGTCGCCAAGCGGCGTCGCCGTGAGCAAATGCGCTCCTACCAGCGGTGCTTCACGATCGGTTTCAAAGACGAAACGCTGGGCAGACTCTTCCAACGGGAGATCGAACGTCAGCCGCCCTTCCGGG
>Ga0055584_100006081_pt1 | contig 11831 bp, 7 predicted proteins | sample OSDHelmetaG_FD_58716 | JGI IMG/M metagenome (GOLD analysis project Ga0055584, IMG submission 58716) | Pelagic marine sediment microbial communities from the LTER site Helgoland, North Sea, for post-phytoplankton bloom and carbon turnover... | ecosystem: Environmental > Aquatic > Marine >... | reverse complement strand
ATTAATGAGAACTCAGCTATTACAGGCACAGCGGAATTAGACGCTCCATATACTTGTATTAGTACTGGAACAATCATTGTCACAGGAGTTTCGGGAGGAGACGCTCCATATACATACAGCTTAGACGGTATAAACTTCCAAAATGGAAATTCATTTACAGGTTTAACAGCAGGCACATACTCTGTAGTCATAAGAGATGCCAATGGTTGTACATTTTTAACCAACGATGTTGTTATAGATGCATTAGCTCCCCCAACAGATATGACGTTTGACCAATCGCCAGTTACCTGTCCAACAAACACTGCTACGATAACAATCACTGGAGTAAGTGGAGGTACAGGTAATTTACAATATCAAATTGTAGCGCCATCGACAGCGGCAACACCAAATCAAACATCAAATATATTTTCAGGATTAGAACCAGGTACGTATACGTTCCAAGTCACAGACGAAAATGATTGTACCTATACCGAGTCATACACTATAGATCCTATTCCTTTCCCTACATTGAATGTTATATTATCACAGGATCTTAACTGTACGGCAACTCCAGAGGCCATCATAACAGGAAACATGACAGGTACAGCACCTTACACTTATGCTGTATCGATTGATGGAGGCAGTTACACATCATTGGGAAGCACAAGTTCTACATTTACATACAGTACATTATCTCCTGGAAGCTATCAATTCCAAATTACAGATGCTAATGGTTGTATAGCGGAGTCCAACTTGATTACGATAGAACCATTATCCCCTCCTGCTTTGGATTTTGTAGTTCAACAAGAGGACATACTTTGTAATGGCAACACCAATGGTTCGTTGGAAATAAGTATAGACACTTCGGTAGGAACTCCTCCATTCTCAATTAATGTTTATAATGAGAGTACAGGCACTGATTATGGCACACAAACATCTAGTTTGCCAGCGGGGACTTATACAATAACTCTAACAGACTCCAAAGCCTGTACAGCGACAGAAACCATTACTATTAGTGAGCCAGATCCAATTGTCATGAATTATCACACGATTGATATTACTTGTGATTCAGCATCTGGAGTTTCTATGGGTTCTGTTATAATAGATTCAGTAACAGGAGGAACCCCTCCATACAACTATTTTGTTACAGGTACCAATGGTTATTCAAATTCAGAACTTAATGTTACAGGATCTACATCAGTAAGTTTTAACGTTGTTGATTTTGGTTTGTATGAAATCAACGTTGTAGACAGTAATGGATGTTCTATATTAGAACAAGATGCTTTAGTAGCATCTCCTCCAACCGATTTGGACATTTCAATCACAACAACAGTAGATTGTAGTACAGGCGGAGAAGCAGTAGTAAGCATAGGTACAACGCTTGTTAGTTCAGGGCCATTTTATTTCAGCATATACCAAGGTCCTATTTCGGTCTATCCAAACCCAGCTGGGACATGGATTCCGGAGGATACTCCTGGCAGTAAATCAGCTACGTTTACAGGATTGACCCCTGGAGTGACTTATACTTTTATTGTGTATGATCAATCTACACTTTGTAGTTATTATGAACCAGCGACTACTCCAATCCCCACCAATTCGACTTTGACGGTTGATGCTGTAAGTTATGATAACGTTACATGTACCGGCGATGCTGATGGAGATGTAAGTTTTACAATAAATAGTGTTTATAGTACTTCAGTTGATGTGACTTATGAGATATTCGATTCCTTAAGTTTGAATTCAACGGGTATTAGTGGTACAGGTACTGTGAGTGCCAATGGTTCATTGACCATAAGCGATTTAGGTCCGCTTCCACCAGGAAATTATTTTGTATCAATTAGTGAGACTTCAGGCCCTAATGCAGGTTGTGGTATAGTAACAAGCGCATTCAACATCACTGAATCGGCATTTCCTTTAGACTTATCGGTTTCTATAGATCACAATGCCAACTGTAATCCTAATTCAGGAGCGATTAGTGCCATTGCACAGAATGGTACAGCGCCATATCAATATCAAATTGGCACTACACCAACAGCGCCATCTCCAACAGATCCATCGTGGGATAGTGCTAGCACATTTAATGTTGATGCAGGAAATTATTACATTCATGCTATGGATGCCTATGGATGTATTGTAACGAGCCCAGTTGTTGTTTTACCTATGGATCCTTCACCAGTAATTTCTGCTACTGCGAGCAATATCTGTACAGCAACAGAAGGAAGTTTTGAAATTGAGGTGATGTTAGATTCAGCGGGCACACCACCATACAGTTATAGTATAAACGGGGGAGCGTTTCAAACACAGACAGCTCCATTTACGATTACCAATTTATTTTCTGGCACACACACCATTGAGATACAAGATGCTAACGGATGTGGTAATACGGTAAGTGTCGATATTCCAGCACCAATTGTTATATCACCAAGCGTAACGGCCGAACCAAGTTGTAATGATGATGATGGAGAAATTACGTTAAACACAACTGGAGGCACAGGTTCATTCACTTATAGCATTACACCAAGTCCTTCAAGTATAGTCATAACAGGCAATGTAATTTCTGGAGTTCCATCAGGGATTTACACAATAACAGTTACCGACACTGTTACTTCATGTACAGAGGATGTCACCGTATCGGTTTCATCACCAATACCACCAACAGTATCAACAAGCTCTACATCAGTAATCTGTTTTGGAGACAACAGTGGGACTATAGAGATCGACATCAATGGTTATTCAGGTGCATATACCTATGAGATTTTAGACAGTAGTTTAACCTCAGTTACTGGTGTTGTTAATGCCGACACCACAACCAATCCATTGGTAGTAACCGGACTAACGGCAGGTAGTTATACTGTACACATCACAGAGAGCAATTATCCTTTCTGTTCAGCAAGTTCAGACGTTATCATTTCATCGCCAACAGAGGCACTTACATTGGTAGCAACGGAGACTTCAAATGTGACTTGTAACAACAATGAAGGAACTATTACAGCCATTGCTAGTGGTGGTTGGGGAGATTATCAATACGAACTTACTGGCGCTACTTATGTAGCCTATTCACCCAATGGAACATTTAGTAATTTATCAGCAGGCAACTACACAGTAAACGTCATGGATTCTCAAGGATGTGTTGCTTCGGTTGACATTGAATTAGTAGAGCCAGCTCCAATTACAGCGACCTTTACACCTAGTGTAACAGAATTATCTTGTTTTGGAGATCAAAATGCTTCTATAACAATCACCAACGTAACAGGAGGTCAAGGAGTTGATTATTTATACACTTTAAATACGATTTTACCAACACCAAGTACATCTGGGCCACAGACATCAAATGTTTTTGAGAATTTAGGTCCTGGAACATATTCTGTAACAATAACAGACAGTTATGATTGTACTATGACTTCTATGGATATAGTGATTACTGAGCCTGCATTAGTTGAATCGAGTTTGGTAGCGGCCTCTACCCCTACATGTCAAACAGAAGCAGAATTAACTTTAAGTGCATGGGGTGGCACAGGGCCTTATGATTATAGTACAGATGCTAGTTTTAGTACGGTATTAGGTACGTTCAACTCATCGGTTACTTTCCCTGTATCACCAGGCACGTATCAATATTATGTAAGAGACGCTAACGGATGTATTGGTAGTGTATCAAATGAAATAACTATAGACCCAATACCAGATTTAAGCATCAACTTAGACTCGTCAGATTTAAGCATCAACTGTGCTGGAGACAATACAGGAGTGATTATAGCTGATGCAGAAGGAGGGTTAGGCAATTATGTTTATACATTAGAAGACACTTTAGGTAATACGATACCAGCCACTCAAGACAGTCCAGGAGTATTTACAGAGTTGGTTGCAGGAACATATGTTGTACGAGTAGAGAGCGGAGACTGTTTAGAAGTATCAGCACCAATAACCATCACAGAGCCTTCATCTCCATTGGAAGTTACTTATACAGTAACAGATGTAACCTGTAATGGTGACAATGATGGTGTGTTAGAGATTACAGCTACAGGTGGTACAGGTATCATCAAATATGCTATTTCTCCTCAACTGGATCAATTTTTTGACACCAATGTATTTGAGAACTTAGCTCCAGGAGATTATACAGTTATAGTACAAGACATCTTGGGCTGTTATGAGACCTTTGAGTTTACAGTTAACGACCCTCCTGTTGTTATCTTAAGTATTGTTCCAGACAGTTTATATGGAGAGACTTGTGCAGGAGACAACAACGGAGAGTTCAGTGTAGAGATTACAGGTGGTTATATGCCATATAGTGTAAGTTTAGACGACTATGATGGTCCTTATACAACAGGCGATCCAACACAAACGGTATTCAATTTTACAGGATTAAGTGGAGGAGATCATATTGTATACGTAAGAGACAACCAAGGGTGTGAATCTGTATGGAACATTACATTACCAGAAGCCGTATCTATAAATCCTACGGTAGATATTGAATACTTATGTGAGAACAATACACTTATCAACACTGTTACTGTATCTGTAGATGAGAGCATTACAGATTTAACCCAATTGGATTATGCTCTTGATGGGGGGGCATTCCAAAGCAGCAATGTATTTACTGATGTTGTCCCTGGTGTAGATCATTATATAGAGGTTAGACACACCAATGGATGTATTCAAACAACCGAATTATTTGACATTGAAGATTACCAACCGTTGACGTTGTTGCTTACAGAAGGTGATCAAGCTGGAGAAATTGTAGCAAATGCGAATGGAGGTACAGGCAACTACACCTATACACTTAATGGAGAAGCTTATGGTAGCACCAATACTTTCTTTGTCACAGAAGAAGGCATTTATACAGTAGTTGTTACTGACAGTTCAGGATGTATAGCCCAAGCTGAGATAGAGATAGAGATTATAGGACCATGTATTCCAAATTATTTCACTCCTAATGGAGATGGATATGCAGATACTTGGGCTCCAGGTTGTATAGAGGACTATCCAAATCTCACATTTGACATTTTTGACAGATATGGCCGTAAAGTAGCATCCTATCGAGCAGGAGAATACTGGGATGGAAAATATAATGGTAAGGAGTTACCTACAGGAGATTATTGGTATGTAGTAAACCCTAACAGTCCATTATTAAGTAAACAGTATGTAGGACACTTTACACTATATAGGTAACCCCAAATCCAAATTTTAAAAAGATGAAGAAAGTCTATTTATATATTTTAGTAACACTGACATATTATATTGGTCAATCTCAAGAGCTTAATCTTCCAGCTTGGACTCAATATTTAGCCGACAATGATTTTGTAATTTCTCCTGCATATGCAGGCATAGGAGACAATTTAAAGATCAGGGCCAATGGTCTAACGCAATGGGTTGGCATCAAAGATGCTCCAGACAACCAAGCACTTTATGCAGATATGCGAATTGGTCAGCAATCTGGAGTTGGGATTTCTGCCTATAATGACAAAAATGGTAATACTAGGCAAAAGGGAGTTAAGTTTTCTTTTGCTCATCACATCATTTTGGATTACAAGTCAAAACAATATTTGTCATTTGGTCTTTCGTATAACATCAACAATTTCCGTATTGACATTGAAAATTTTGAACCCACGGAAGACATGCCCATTGTAGACCCCAACATTACCGATGATCGTGCGATGAGCAACAATAACTTTGATGTTGGTTTTCTTTATAGGTTCAATCGTTTTTATTTTAGTTTTAATGCAAACAACTTTTTAGACAAAGACATTGACGATTTTTCTGGTATAGAAGTAGAGCCTAGTAAGCTTTTAAATTATCAGATATACAGTGGTTATGTTTTTTCTGACAAGCACAATAGGATGGTAGAATATGAGCCTTCTGTTTTTTATCAAATGTTCAACAGTGACAAGCGTTCGAGTACAGACATCAATTTCAAGTACCGCCGTTTTAACCGTTCAGGAGATTATTATTGGATAGGAGGTTCGTATCGTTTTTTGAATGATCAATTCTTTAAGCCTTTGAATTTAGGACCAATGGCAGGCATAATGAAGAATAACTTATATCTTGCGTATTCGTATCAATTTACGTTCAATGATCTTGCAAGATTTAACACTGGAACACATTCCATTACCATTGGTATAGATTTCCTTCAAGGCATCAGCAACTGTCCGTGTACTAAAGGAACTAGTTATAGGAAGTACAAAAACGCTGGTAACAATTTCTAAATATAATTATGGGAAGATTTTTCTTCCCATTTTTTTATTTATATGCTATGGTTATCTCTATTCTCCACCTTGATTTTTCTATTTAAGCCTCTCTCCCCTATTCTACTTCATTTTTATCTAATAATTTTAGTGATTTTTAATGGGACTGCTTCGGTTACATCCTATTATTTAGCTGAATAAAACATATCATATTCATAGCATTAACGCACTAAACATAAAAACCACTTACAACACACATCAAACATACAATTGACTATCAACAAATTACCTTTAAGAGATTTTATGTTTTTTTTATTTTCTTAGTTTCACATCTAAATATTCACTTCTGATTTTCAAACGATTAAACTACAAACAATATTGAACAAAAATAGAAGAATATGGAAATCTACAACCAACTAAAAAGACTTGCTGAAAAAGTTGATCAACTAAAAGATAAAATCGACACTGAAGAATCCACAAAACACGCTTTCACCCTTCCATTCATTAATATTTTAGGATACGACACATTTAATCCAACAGAAGTTGTCCCCGAATTTACAGCAGATTTAGGACTAAAAAAGGGTGAAAAAGTTGATTATGCTATATTTCAGAATGGAAATCCAATTTTAATTGTGGAGTGCAAACATTGGAAACAAAATTTAGATGTATATAACTCTCAACTTTTCAGATATTTCCATGTATCCAAAACACGTTTTGCACTTTTGACAAATGGAATTCAATACAGGTTTTATACTGATTTAGAAGAACCTAACAAAATGGACGAAAAACCTTTTTTGGAATTTGATATAACAAAACTAAAAGAAAGCACAGTAAAAGAAATTGAGAAGTTTCATAAATCAAAATTTGACATTTCCCTAATTGTCGACAATGCTAGTAATTTAAAATACACTCGTGAAATTAAATCTCTAATCGACCAAGAAATCTCAGAACCATCACAAGATTTCGTTAAATTATTTGCGAGTAAAGCTTACAGTGGTCGTTTAACTTCAAAAGTAATGGAGGAATTTACAGAAATTGTAAATAAGGCGTTTAATCAAATTATTAGCGAAAGGGTAAACGACAGACTAAATTCTGCTTTAAACAAAGAACAAGAAAAACAACAAGCGGAAGAACAATTTGAAGAACAACCTAAAAGTAAAATTGAAACCACTGAAGAAGAGATGGAAGCTTACCGAATTGTTGTGGCTATTTTACGAAGAAAAATAAGTAAAGAGAGAATTTCTCACCGAGATACTCAATCCTATTTTGGAATTTTATTGGACGACAATAACAGGAAACCTATTTGTCGCCTACATTTAAACGGAGGAGTTAAATACGTTAGTCTATTTGACCTAAATAAAAATGAAACTAAAGAAAAAATTGAGTCGATTGATGACCTATATCTTTTCGAAAAACAACTCTTGAACACTATAGACTTTTATGATAACGAATAGAAAACAACCTGAAACATAAGTAATTTCTTTAAACACCTCTATACTTTGACAAAACGTTTCCTATGAAGAAGGTTTTATATTTCAGGAATATAATTCTTTTTTTTGTTATTTTGGTATTGTGATATACAATCATACACAACCAAGTTAACCATACAATTAATATGAAAATTGATCAATCAAAATACAAGATATACACTTGGAAGAACTGGATGGTTTTGCATTGGATTTTAAATCCAGGTTTAGTTATAAACGAATTAATTTTAGGACAAAGAATACCAAAGATTAGTTTAGAAGACAAAACATCTAATAAACCAAGATATGAGAGAACGTATATTCCATGTCCTCATTGTAAAACATTCCACGATAGTAGGGTTTGGTCTTATCAAAATGGGACCGTTTTTAAAAACTGGTTTGGTCTTTACTGTCCAATCTGTGGAAACATCATTCCATGTCTTATGAATGGATTTAGTTTTATTGTTTTAACACTAACCTTTCCGTTTTGGGGATGGTTTAGAAAAAGTTTGAAAAAACAATGGTTAAAAAAACAGCCTGAAAGGTATAAAAACATCAATATTGAAACATCCCCAAATCCATTCGGCAAAAAAAGTTGGTTTAAGACAGGATTAACTTGGGGGGTATTAATGTTTTTAATCATGTCTATAGTTTTTCCATATTTTAAAGGGCAAGAAATCACATTGAAAATATTATTAATTGAGTTTGCCATTTGGATTATTTCAGGGTTGATTTTTGGGTATATTATGAAACTATTCATGAATCAAACAATTAAGCATAAGTCAAAAAACGAGATACATAAGAAAGTCTAATGCTTTTACAATAACCAATCATAAGCGAAATTAGTAATTGGTTATTGCCTTCTATACCTTCACAAAACAAGTTGATTAAAAAACGGTTTGTTTTATTTTTATTTGTATGCTTTACTTTTGTGAAAAATGGTTGTTTTTGTAAGAGGAATTTGTTTATTATTTCTGGGTATTGTTTGTAGTCTATAAAAAAGTTAAACCTTAATAAATAAAAAATATTGTCTATAACAAATAGCGATTCTCACCTCCCACCTCTAATTATTTGAAGTAGTTTGTTGTTGAATATCACCAACTAAACTAAAAAAACACGGCTTTAAAACAAGATGTTTTCTGTCTTACTAAAGAGGATTTTTAGATTCCTTTAGAAGTTTTTTATTTTTTGTGCAGAAGAAAGCTCTAAAACAACAAGTAGTTTCAAACAAAACAACAAGTAGTTTTAAGCAAAACATCAAGTTGTCTTCATTAAATTTAGGTACTATAGTGTTAAAACGACATAGTAATAAGACTTATGGTTTTGCTTTTATCATGTGGTAACCCCTTATAGAAGACATTTTTTATAAACACTTTAACAATAATTAAAGTTGTTTTCAGGAGTAAACACTATTTTTAAGCCCAGATGATAACGGTATGGAATTAAATCAAATCATTGATAACATATATCCCCTATCAGCAAGAGCTAAAGGATTAATAAAGGCGTCGATTATTGAAGTTTCGCTGCCTAAGGGTCATATTTTATTTAAAGCTAATAGGATTGAAACACATATTTATTTTATCAAAAAGGGCATTGCTAGGGCTTATGCTTATTCAGAAGATAAACAAATTACGTTTTGGTTTGGCAAAGAGGGTGACCCTATCGTTTCTATGCAAAGTCATGTAAACAATCAAAAAGGTTATGAGGATGTAGAGTTATTGGAACATTGTGAACTTTACGCCTTAAAAACAGCTCAGCTTCAGAAGCTTTTTTTGGAAGACATTGAAATAGCCAATTGGGGTCGTAAGTTTGCGGAGCTGGAACTTATAAAATCGGAAGAGCGGCTTATTTGTTTACAATTTAACACTGCCACCGAGCGATATTTATCTTTGCTTAAGAACTATCCCAGCATCATACAGCGAGTTCCGTTGGCACATATTGCTTCTTATTTGGGCATTACACAAATAAGTTTAAGTAGAATTAGATCTAACATCAAATAGATATCGTTTTTATCATTTGTTAAATAATTTCTCCAAAAAGTTTAAGACTTTTGCCTCTAACATGTATCGTACATTTAACGAGCATCACCCCATAAGGTATTGCCCAAAAATTTAATAACAAAAAACACATTAAGAGATGTCAAAAAGAATCAAAGTAATCGTATCTCTTTTCATGTTTACGACTCTTTTTATGAGTTGTAACACGGAGAGTAAAAAAACAATAACGAAAACAGAATCAAAACTAGAATCTAAATCAAGAAAAAGATTTTGTTTGTAGTGACCAGCCATAGTGAAAAAGGGAATACTGGTGAGAAAACGGGATATTATCTCGGAGAAGTTTCCCATCCATGGGATGTATTGCATTCGGCGGGTTATGAAATAGATTTTGTAAGTCCTCAGGGCGGTAAAGCTCCTGTAGATGCTTTTGACATGACGGATAGCATCAATAAGAAATTTTGGGATAATACCGTTTACCGCCACAAAATAGAACACACCAAAAAACCGAGTGAGGTCAATCCTGAAGAGTATGTAGCCATTCATTACGCAGGTGGTCATGGTGCTATGTGGGATTTTGCAGACAATAAGGAAATAGCCAAAATTGCAGCGAAGATTTATGAAAACAACGGAGTGGTAAGTGCTGTATGTCACGGTCCTTCGGGTCTTGTTAATATTAAATTAAGTGACGGTTCTTATCTTGTTGATGGGAAAAAAGTAAATGCGTTTACCAATGAGGAAGAAGTCAAAGTCAAGTTAGAAGATATCGTTCCCTTTTTACTTGAAGATAAATTGAAAGAACGAGGCGGAATTTTTGAAAAGTCAGCTCCATTTACGCAACACGTAGTAACCGACCAACGATTGGTAACGGGTCAGAACCCACAATCGGCACATGGTGTAGGATTGGCAACTTTGAAGGTGCTAGAAAGTCTAGAACCATGAGTGGGGAAAAGAACTTAGAAAAGCTTTTAAAAACCATGAAACCTAAGCTCAATGTAGGTGAATTTGTATTCTGTAAGACGCATGATTTGGCTTCAATTGATTTGAGTCAAGTGCTTATGACATTTAAAGAAGAAGAAAGTACCACGCTCATTCTTGAAAAGGCACTTGCCGACCAATGGGATTTGGATTATACTTTTGTAGCTTCATGGATTACACTTAGTGTGCATTCTTCTTTAGAGGCTGTTGGATTGACTGCTGCTTTTTCAAAAGCCTTATCTGAAAACGGCATTAGTTGCAATGTGGTAGCAGCCTATTATCACGACCATATTTTTGTAGATACAAAGGACGCAAGTAAAGCCATGGAAATTTTAAATGCATTATAAAAAAATATGAACTGGATACTCTTAATCATTGCTGGGTTGTTTGAAGTAGCCTTTGCCTTTTGTTTGGGAAAAGCGAAAGAAGCAACAGGGATGGAATCGACCTATTGGTATATAGGATTTTTAGTGAGTTTAATCATTAGCATGTTACTTCTTATCAAAGTAACGCAGCATTTACCTATAGGTACGGCCTATGCTGTTTGGACTGGCATTGGTGCCGTTGGAACGGTTTTGGTAGGTATACTGGTATTTAAAGAACCTGCCACCTTTTGGCGTTTATTTTTTATTACAACCTTAATTATCTCCATTGTTGGACTGAAAGCTGTTTCACATTAATCAAACCTATATCTAGTTCTTTATGTAAAATTCATAGCTTATTTGACTATTCTTAAAGGGAAGGGTTCAGAATATATTTCACCCTCATAATTATAAAAAAACAAACATCTTATAAACGTGTATTATAAGATGTTTGTCTTCACAACTGTTATAGGCCTTTGATGCTATTCTAAAAAAAGATAAATGCCAAACATTTTATTGAAAAAGCCTACAAGCTGTTCATTAAAAAAATTAAGATAAAGTATTTTAACTATTATTTATTTCTCTATTCCTAATAGAGATATAACCTCACTATAAGTTTCTGGAATATTATTACTATTAATATTGATAGATTGTGCTAGATTAGCAGGTATTAGTACATATCTAAAAGTTAGGTTGGGTATATTTTCAAGCATAGATACATCAGGACTTTCCATTCGAATCAACAAACCTAATTCAGAATCACTATACTCAAAACCACTAATAAAAGTCAAATTGCCATAAGTAGTAGGAATGGGCAGTACAACATAATAATCCTCTGCCATTGATTCATATATTTTAGTATAAATCAAAACA
>Ga0055584_100006080_pt1 | contig 11832 bp, 23 predicted proteins | sample OSDHelmetaG_FD_58716 | JGI IMG/M metagenome (GOLD analysis project Ga0055584, IMG submission 58716) | Pelagic marine sediment microbial communities from the LTER site Helgoland, North Sea, for post-phytoplankton bloom and carbon turnover... | ecosystem: Environmental > Aquatic > Marine >... | reverse complement strand
CTCCCGACTCTACTTCTCGAGATTAATGCTGGCCTTGCGGAGCGCCTTGAGGCGCTTCTCTAGGGCCAGGGTCGTCTTTCGAAGGTTCCGATTGGCGGTCTTCCAGCCGTATTCGCGAGCGTCGATCTTTTCGCAGTCGTCTTCGTGTTCTGCCAGCATCTCAATAAGTGCGGCGAGTTCGTCTAGTAGGCTCATTTGTTCCTCTGTGTTTTTATGGGTAGGTCTGCTCGGAGTTGAACCGAGGCACTCTCGCATATAAGACGAGCGCTCTAACCGACTGAGCTACAGACCCAGATGGCATTCTTGGGTGTCCCCTGCATCATTTCGTACGCACTGCCCCAATTCCTCCGCAACCCTCAGGTAGTGCTGGTAGTTCGTAAAGAATCGGGGGTCCTTATTGGTCTGAGACAGGCGGTACCACCTTATCGCGATCCCGACGTAGTCGGGCTCCGCTACTAAGGTCTTCTTCAGTCTGGTTATGCCCAGGTTTCCCTCCTCTTTTACGGAGGTAGTTGGCCCTCTCATCGTTCAATCTCCGGAGGGTTGGTAGATCCCACATCTCAGTGTCCTCAAGTAAGGTGGTACCCCGACCTGGACTCGAACCAGGGACCCTCGGCTTAGAAGGCCGATGCTCTATCCAGCTGAGCTACCGGGGCGTGTTAAGGTATTTTGCCTCCGTAAGCAATACTACAAAAAAAGGACAAAGAAATGTTTGGGCGCATCCAAATTATAAACAACCAGGAGCAGAAGCACTCCGCCAAGTCCACGTACAACGCAATCTGCGTTTACAGTGAGTTTGGTACTTACGAGACACTGATGCTCACCGAGAACGAGCTAGCGAGAGTCCGAGGCCGGGCTGAGAAGAACCCGGAAGATCAAATTCAGATCTCATCGCTATCCCGCTTCGTGATGGCTATCCTCAGGGGGCTACGAATCCTTTAGACGCTGCTTCCATGTCTGGGACTCTTTGCTCCAGTCATACGAGCGGAGCAGAGGCCCTTCCTCGCCCACAATCCTGCGGTGAATGACATCTACGTCATCCAGCCAGATGCGCTCGTCTCGATCATGGATGGCCAGGACGATGAGGTCGTCGTCGTCCGCAAGGAGGCCAATCAGAAGAGCGTACCGGATCTTCTCCCCCCGGGGGGTAGTAGTGGTGTTGCTCTTTGCGCACTCCCAGAGAAGCCCCTCTTCTGTAAGTTGAAGTTGGTCCCCGGTGGAAGGGAAGTACGTCTTGGGGGAAAGGCTTCCCCGTCTGCCTCGTCGTGCCATGCTCTTCTCCTGCGGCTATGGATTTTCTGACGTAGTGGTTATGCTGTTTTATGTCGAACTTTTTATCAGGACAACTTTCGTGAATGAAACTATCCCAGTTCCCGGCCAGACGATAGCCTCTTTCCTGCGAAAAAATGGAAAGTTAAGTGCTGGTGCGCGGTTAGGAGTCGAAAAAAGGTCAGGTAAGAGATGGGAGCAGGTTTCGCTGAAGTACCGGGTCCAGGATGGTGATAGGATTCGGGTTAAGGCCGCCAAGGGCTCCGCCCGAAATGCCCTGGGTCTCACGGCCCTTGCCCGCGCGATAGTCCTGTCCCAGAAGAGGTAACCGATGCCTTCCTACAAAGTGATGACGCATTCCCTGGCGGAGCAGTCGGCCAACCTGGCGGACGTGTTCTCCGCTGTCCCCGTGCTCCCGCTCGCGAAGGCCAAGATCCGTAAGCAGGCCCGAGAGGGTCTTCCGACTCATCCCGGACTAAGCGCCACGACGGTAGCTTCTCTGGTCGACGGATTCATCCTCTATCGCTACGGCTGGTGGGGCGCGAGCTATACCGCCCCTGCCGAGAAGATCCTGAAGCACTCTTTCCGGGAGGCATGGGCCCGGAGAAAGGCCCGACCGCAGCTCAGCGATGAGATACCCAGAACGATCAAGGGTCGGAGCGCTACTATCCCCGTGACCGACTACACAAATCTCCTGGTATCGGAATCCAGCGGGGTTGTTACTCTATCTTTTAATGTCGTGCCGGTGTACGCGGACGGCGCGTACCCTACGGGGTATGTGGCGACAATGGAGCAGTCGGCCTCACAAGAAGCGCTGTTGGGAGTTCAGATTATCCCGGTAGACACTCTGAACTCTTTTGGGTACCCGGCGACCACGAAGGAAATAGTCTGCGAGGCTCGGGTCCAATTTAGCGATGAGGTTCCTATGTCCTCCGGGGAGACCCTTCAGTTGTTCTTCGACCTTATGCTCATCGCAGTAGATCGTCCCCACGACGAATATGGAAACGATCTGGCCGACGTGGGGGGCTCAGTAGTGGGATGCAAATACTCCCTCCAGATCCCGGTGACCGTGCCGTGAAGCTGCCCCTCCTTAGCCGAGCCCGGTGCCCAAAGTGCCTGGCCCCGAAAGCGGAAAGACTGCGGACAGAGAAGGAAGCCTCCGTCTGGCGATGTGTTCAATGCGCCAACGAGTTTCAGGTGAAGATATTAAAACTTCATAAATCGGGTTGACTGTAAGCACGTTTGTTAGTACATCTGGCATATGAGTTCGCCAGACGACCCAAATAACCCCATCAACCAGTTCCGTGCAGACGCGGAAAGACGCACCCCCGAGCCCTCGGCTGGGAGATCTGCGGCCGATGACGTCATTGACGCCATTGGAGGCTCGAGGCCCAGCAAGGGACGTGCGGCGGGGTGCCCCTCCTGCGAGAGTGCGCAGGTCACAACGACGTACCCTCTGGGCAGTGCTCCGCGGAATACGTGCGGGGCCTGTGCCCACAAGTGGTACGGGGCTCCGAGATCCGTGGCCTCCCTTGTCCTAGCCAAACTCGGCAGTCCCCAAACAGCTGTAAAGGGCCCCTTCTATCGTGGGAGCGCCGCATTGCCACCCTCCACGGATCGGCATCAGCCGACATCTAGACGAAAAGCAAAGCCCCTGTCGACGCACAGAAAAAAGACTAAAGGAGATTAGAAGAATGGATACCCCCGAAGCCGTTTCCCATCCCATCGACCTCAAGAAGGAAGACTGCGCTGTAGTCTTCCATGCCGATGGCACTCTGAATGTATACGTCCCCTCCCGAGAGCAGGGAGAGGCCGTGCCTCCGCAGATGCTGTACACGCTGTTGGTTCAGGAGATGCTCAAGGACCAGTTCATGCTCAAGGTCCTCACAGACCGCGTCGTCGCACAGGGCATCCTGGGCAAGCAGCAGGGCGAGCCCGCAAAGGAGAGCCCCGATGCCTAAGAAGACCCCGGTCGGCCAGAGGGGAGGCTCGGTGTCCTTTCACGACGAGCCTCCGTCCTCGTCCGCCAAAGAGAAGTACAAGAACATCATTGCGCGGGCTAAGTCGCGAGAGCGACAGCGTCCCGGGGACCTGGAAAACACCCCGCGCTTTGACGAGGTGAACACCTCCTGGGAGGCTCCTGCTCAGGCTACACAGCTGTCAGACAAGACTACTGCGGGCCTGCAGGCGGTTGCAGAGGCAACCAACGCTGCGGCAGTAGAGCGTGCCGAGGCCGAGGCCGCAGAGACCATGTACGACTCCGACGGTCTCTCCGCTCCCCAGAACATCCCAGCGGCGCAGGTGGAGGAAGAGGAAGAGGAGACCCTCACCGAGAACGAGAAGCTCCGTAAGGCCGTCGAGGATCGCATCTCCACGAGCATCGACATCGGGCACTACCTGATGAACGGTGAGGCTACTCAGGCCGTTCCGATCATCCCAAATAAGCTGATCGTCAAGTTCCGCACCGTGACGGATCTCGAAGAGGGCTACGTCGACAACGAGCTCGCAAAGGAAGGCGACATGACTACTCGGGCCTTCCTACGGAAGTCTAACGAGTGGGCCCTGGCTTTTCACATTGCAGAGGTCAACGGGGTCAAGTGGCCGCCAGTCCGGGACGGGGACGGCACCGTGAGCGATAAGTCGATTAACCGTCGCCTCAGTCACGTCCGCAAGCTGTCATCCCCCATCTTCAGCCTGATCACCCAAAACCTCGCATGGTTCCTGGAACGCGTGCAGGACTCGCTGAACCAGGAAGCCCTGGGAAATGGCTAAACACTCCGTTGGGCTGGGCCCGAGCCAACGTTCTGTACGACTGCTCCAAGCAGCCGCCGAAGCACGGTTCGCTGATGGAAGTGGTCTTATTGATGGTCTTCAACAGCAGAGTGGCCCAAGGGATGGCAGCTACTAGGGCTGTCGCACAGGCGTCTATCGGCGGAGAAGCCGCCGTAGAGGCATTTACAGAGTACACAGACATCGTAACTAAGAGAGTCAAGGACAAAAAGAAGTCGGACATGAGGGAAAAGCTAGACAAGCTCAAGGATATGCAGATGGTCAAGTTCCGCCCTGCGGAAGGCATCGGTATCTCAGGCAAGAAGGCTCGACTTCGTTCGGTTCGTAGGAAGGAAACATGAAAATTGTAGCTCTAATTGACGTACATCCCCTGACAGAGAACCACAAGAGGGGCCTCTCCATGCGGATCGCGGCCGACGGACAGATGTTCGATCTTCCCATCAGCAAGGAGCAGGCCACCCTGCTGCTGTCGAAGATTGCGCCAGAGCGTCCGGCTCCGCCAGCTCCTCCCAGCCCAGAAGAGATGAACCTGTTTGCGCAGTTCACCTCGGACGTTGGAATGGACGAGGAGTTCGATGAGGACGACGACCTATGACCGACGACTTAGTCCGACTCGAGTACAAGCTCGATTTGATCCTTCACGCCCTAATGGACAAGGGGATCATGGTATCCGATGTCCCTGGAATTGAAGGCATCGAGAAGGACGACTGCCCCGTCTGTGGGGGAAAGATTTCGCTCGTACCCCACTACAACTCCGAAACTCTCCAGTATCGCTGTGGGTGTCGCCTACCCAAAACCATTGTTCCGGGGATTTCGGAACTGACCGCACACCCAGAGGAAAAGAAACATGACAATTTCAGGACTACCCAAGACCCCGACCTACTCCAACCAGCGCAGGAAAGTGGTGGCAGCAGCTGACGTTGCTATCCAGCAGGTCCAGGTCGTCGACAAGGCGGGGCAGGTACGCTCCATCGTCCTGTGGCGGTGCGGTCCTGACGTCCTGTACGCCGACAACCTGGATGGGCTGTTTGACTCCGCACGACGCAAGCGAGCGCCTTCTTGGCTCACAGAGCAGTTGTCTTCCCTTACCCAGGATCGTCAGTTCCACTCTGACGGGACGGCCAAGGCCGGTGCGGTAGAGTCTGGCGATGACACCGGCCACATCCCCACGGACACCGATGCCCCAGACTTCGTGCAGGGGTAGTCATGAAGATTCGACCCATGCCGGGGTGGGCGTTGTGCAGGACCCTCCCTCACGCAGAGAAGACTGCAGGCGGCATATTCATCCCCAAGGATGTGGACAAGGAAGTCACCTCTGAGGGGGTAGCCGAGGTCCTGGACATCACCCCCAAGCGGGGAGGCTCTATCCCCTTTGAGAAGGGGGATAAGATCATTTATCGTGGATTTCTCCGATTCTGTAACCAGGTGGGAGAGATGTATGGAGAGCACAGAGCCTGTGAGTACTTCTTGCTTAACCTGGACGACGCTCTCGCCGTAGTGACCGGTCCTACCACTGTGGGTCTGTACGGCGAATATGAGGTGTCGTGATGAAGAAAGACGAGAGACTCCAGGTAAGAGTTACGGCAGAGCAGGCCGCATTCCTAAAGAGCTACGCAGCCTCCAAAAAACTTACAATCAGCCAGATGATGCGAGACTTCATTAACTGGCTGAAGAAGCGCGAACAGGGAAGGAGGGATGATGGAGCCCAAGAAGACTCGTAGGGTCAGAGTTACCGAGTCCCACTCAATTCCCCGAGCCACCGTGACCGGCCTTATGGAGGCATTCCAGGATGCCTTTCGGGGCAGGGATAAGCCCGTCCGCGTCCTCTACACCAAAGGCGAGGACTTGCTGGTCGAGAGATCGGTGATGTCCGGGGGAGAGGAGGACCCGTCCTCCCTGCTCACTCCCTACCAGATGGTCCGCCAACACGCGGAGCTCGAGATCCAGGAGGCACTAAGAGACGCACTTCTGGCCTGCTGTCTTGCGGTCCAAGAGCTACGTGCCCAAAGAGTCCCGATCACTTTCATCGTAGTGCAAGATAAGGAGCAATTAACCGCCTGGCTCCCAGAGGGCGTCCGCTTAGAGACGCTATTCGGCGTAGAGCTTTTTGTGGACCCTGAGACCGCGGAGGACTGCCTGTTCTTTTGTGGGTCTCAGATTAGTCCTATGATCAAAGACGTAGAAAAAGCAATCTGCTGCAGGATGGTGTGAGATGGCGTGTGTTGGAAGTTGTAGTATCTATGAAAAGCGCCCCCAATTTTGTAGGGACTATCCCCAGGTTCAGGACTTTGTGCCTCCCGGGTGTACGTTTCACTTCATCGGAGAGGAACGTCGCGGTAGTTGCCAGCCCAAAGTGTGTGGCAACGAGATCTGCTGTGCCTGGCCCCGAGAAGGAGGCGAGCCGGAGGGCAAGTCCCTGGACTCCTTGGCCGGAGGCGCCCCGTGCAAGCATCTATCGTGGGAGGAGCTGGACGCAGAAAAGACGGCCTCCGTGGACGACCCAGAATCGGCAGACCTAATAGCGTCCGTTCTGATTAACGAGTTCCTGCGGGATATGTGAAATGCTAGAGAGACACATAACAGCCTCGAATATTATCGAGTTGATCGAAGAAAGCTCCAACGACGACAGAACTTCCCATAAGGCACTCCTCAGAGTAGTGGGCCCGGAGAGGGCCTGGTCTGGCCTGATGCTCGAAGTCTTGAGAGTCCCCGAGGAGGGATCAGACTTTATCGTGTCCGTGCGAAAGGAGTACTTCCTCTCCGACGAGAACAAGCCCTCGTTCGTCTGGGTTCTGATGATCTGGGGAGACCTCCTGCAGGCATTTTCCGAGATCGGACCCGTACTGCAAGCTCACAAGACTCACAAGACGCCACGCAAGTCCCCGGTAGTAGGAAAGGGCGGGGCATCTTCTCCCAAGGCCAAGGGGTCCCACACGGTGGTGACTGAGTCGGTGTCCACAATCCCTTTGCCCTTTCGCCGAGGCAATAGAAATGACCCCGGCGTTACCCGCAGCCTAAGCAACAGAAAAGGGGTCGGCGCGTTCGTCTCCACTATCCAAGACGGAGGGATGTGATGCCCCACTCCCCGCAAGATATTGAGCGTATTACCAATCGCCTGAACCAGCGGATCCTGGAAGCGGCCGACGAGTCGGCCAAGGAGATGGCGAAGAGAGCTGACTTCAAGATCCAGATCTGGTTCAGGTCAGACCGCTCCATGAAGAAGCCGATTGCCTTCACTCTCTCTTTCTGGGAGTCGGGTAAGAGGCTTCATGGTGGCGGAGACGAGATGATGTTCGTCTGTCGGCGACACGCCCAGTCCCCAAAGCTCAAGCCTTTCGACCTGGCGATGTCTACGTCCAAGTCTGTCCGAGGCTGCGATGGCCTCATTCCTGGAGGGCTTGCGCAGGAGACCGGATTTGTAATGTGCCCGCACTGCCAAGCAACTCACAAGCTGGACCAGATTGGAGACTCCATCTTCTACCGGGCTACCCTTGAGCAGGCGGCGGTTATCATTGCGAATTGGTGGCGTAAGATCGGGAACAACGCGGACCTGTACGCGAAGTACAACCCCACGGACCCCAGATCCGTTATGATGGCACAGAACTACGACTACCGGACTGCCAGGGAGAAGAAGGGTCTTACCATCTACCCTCTTCAAAGCATCCTCAAGGACACCCTTAACGGATCGACCCTAGAGTCCCGAGTAAAAGCCTTCTTATCTGCCTGAGCCAAAATGCCCCACTCCCCGGACCTCATTGACTCGATCCTGAAGGAAGCGGGATTCTTCGACGACATGAAGTCGAAGTTGACGGGCTTTCTCCAGTCTCGAGAAAAGAAGAGGGCGACCTCTAGGGTAGGGGCGCACTTCGACTCTAAGGATAAGGACTGGGACCGGGTAGTTGCGAACTCCTCCCGCAAGTCCTTCGTTAAGGAGCTTGCGGGAGATGCTCGAGCTGACGACAAGCTCAAGATGCACGTCGACAGCATGAACCGTCTCAAGACCGGCAAGGTCCTGAGCACGGTCTCCGGCACGGAGGGGAGCCGCACCGCACGTAGGGACGGTTCCCAGTCCTACAAGATCGTCAAGCTGCGCGGATCAAACCGCCTCGGCTGTACCTGCCGAGACTGGAGATTCAAGAAGTCTGTGGCGGCGCAGGGAGAGCAGGCGGACTGTAAGCACATCCGCGAGTTCAAGCAGGTGAACAAGACTGCCGGCCACGTAGAAGATCGCATCGCAGAGCGCGCTCCGGGGTCGACCTACGAGGTCGCCAAGATCAAGGCTCAGATCCCAAGCATGAAGCTCCGCAAGGGGCAGACCTACCACGTCCCCCTTAAGAGAGGGAAAGGTTACGCGGTCATCGGAGACATCGGGCCGAAGCATGTGGTCAAGACCGTACTGGGCCCGAACATGCGCCCGCCCGGTCATCGCGCCAAGGCCCAATTCGGAAGGCTGGCCGGACAGAAGCTTGCCCGTGCTCCTCGAGACTACAAGCAAGAGTACGCCGAGTACCACGGTAAGCCTGATCAGGTCTCTAATCGCAGTCTCCGCAACCAGGCCCGAAGAAAGATGGGGCTAAAGAAGGGAGATCCTCGGGAGGTCGACCACAAGACCCCAATCTCTAAGGGTGGCGGTAACGGAAAGGGGAACCTCTCCGCAGTAAGCAGAGAGTTCAACCGACGGAAGTTCAATGGATCATAGCCCCAACTCCATGTACACCTACGATGCGGAGATCTTGTCTGTCTACGACGGAGATACCGCAACGGCTACGGTAGACCTGGGCTTCAAGGTGTCTGCCATCAAGGTCAAACTGCGCTTCTACGGCATCGACACCGCTGAGATCCGAGGCGGCACTGAAGCAACCAAGATTGCCGCAAGAGAGGCTCGCGACTACGTCAAGGAGAAGATCCTCGGCAAGAAGGTCCGAATGAAGTCCCTCGGCAAGGGCAAGTACGGGCGATACCTGGCGATCATTTGGCCCATCGACGACAATGGGGTTCCGTCAGAAGAAAGCATTAATGACGAGCTAGTCCGTATTGGGATGGCCAGCCCGTATTTGAGGTAGATATGCGTTTATTTTCGGGATTTACTCTGGAGCTGATTAAGCTTGCGGCCGGCAAGGTCAAGTGCCCCAAGTGCGGGCACATGAACCATGCTGGCGCGGAAAAGTGCTCAAGCTGCGGCTATCACCTCGGCGGATCGAAAGAGGCTGCAGCGTGTCCGCTTGCGACTCGCGACCTCAAGGCCAATACAAAGAACCGCAATAAGTCGATCCAGGCCGACCACATCCAATACGGCCCCCTGAATCTATCTGATCAAGGGTATTGGAAGCGCCTGGCTGCGCACTGGAAAACGACTCCGGCGGTAGCCAAGAAGTCAAAGTGCTCAAACTGTGTGGCCTTTGATGTCTCTCCGAGGATGCAGGATTGCATGCCGGGCATGGTGCAGGAAGATGGCCACCTCGGGTATTGCCACATGCATCACTTTAAGTGCCACTCTGCCCGTACTTGCTACACCTGGGCGGGCGGGGGACCAATCACTAAAGACTCCGTGTCCACAGACTGGGAAAAGAAATGAGCACTTACGGCGAAGAGAAGATGGCAGCATTTTCAGAGGCCTTGGACAAGCACCCCGCCCTCAAAGGCAGGCAGTCTCAGCTCCCCGATAAGATCCAGGCCGGTATTATCAAAAAGAAGCTGCGGCCCCGAAGCCCTTCTGCCCGAGAGAGGTTCATTGCGTCGAGAACTACCAAGAAGGCGGCCTCTACTGAGTCTCAGCTGCTGCAAGCACTGAGCGCAGAGGGCGGAGCTGCAGGCATGAAGGCCTTGCGCAAGCGTGTCAAGGAAGACGATCTCGAGCAAGCCCTCAAGGCACTGATTGCTTCCGGCAAGGTCCGTAGGCACCCAGACGGCGATCTGATCAAAGAGTCCGCCGCTACGGCCACCAAGACCGATCCCGCCAAGTGGGAAGCCGCAAAGCGCGAGGCCAAGTCCAAGATGGGCGGAAAGCACTCTGCGAGAGCCATGCAGCTCGCAACCAACATCTACAAGAAAAAGGGCGGCGGCTACTCCGGAGCTAAGCCCACGTCTCAGAACAACTCTCTGAAGAAGTGGACAAAGCAGAAGTGGGGCTACTCCGGCAAGGACAAGCCGGGTCCTGGCGGCAGTGGCGTCTACCTTCCCAAGAAGAAGGCCGAGGGACTCAAGAAGACGGAATCGGGCCGCAAGCGTCTCGCTGCCGCGTCCCGCAGGAAGTCTGAGGCAACTCGCAAGGGTCAGCAGTACAGCTCACACGGCTTGGCCTCTGGAACTAGCATCAAGAAGGCGGATATTCTCCCAGAGTTTCTAGCTAAGCCTCGACGTGATGGGTTTATCGACCCCAGACACGACGATTTCTCTAAGAATCAAGCTTTCGGGCGCAGTGTCGGGGTCGGTCTTCTTCCCGCAGCTCTTGGGGCAGGAGTCGCAGTAGGAGGCCGCCGGGCCCTGGGAGCGGGAATCGCAGGAGCAGGAGCTCTGGCGGGGCTGGGCATGTATCGCCACAGGCTGCAGCAGTTCCGGGACTTACAGGCCCAGGGCAGAAACCCCGTAACAGGGCGCATGCACGACCCCGAGCGTATCGAAAGAACTCGACGCTACGTGGAAAGGATGCGGGCAGGCAAGAGAGGGGCACAAGAAGCCCTCAACCAGCAAGTTCTTGCGGATCTCAGTCCTAAAACTGCCTCCTACGCCGAGGCCAAGGAGGCTGCGGCGTCCAAGGATCCGCGTTTAGCCCGAGCAGGAGTCTCCGGGTACAACCAAGCAAAGAGAACCCCCGGACACCCTACAAAGTCGCATATTGTTGTGGCTAAAGAAGGGGACAAGGTCAAGACCATCCGCTTCGGTCAGCAAGGCGTGAAGACCAACCAGACCGCAGGACAGAGGGAAGCCTTCAAGTCTCGCCATCGGAAGAACATCTCACGCGGCCGGATGTCCGCAGCCTACTGGGCGGATAAGGCTAAGTGGAGCCCTAAGAAGACCAAGGATAAAGACAATCCCAAGTGGGTGAAGGGGTCCTAAAACACACCCTGCTTTCCCGAATGATCCGGTGCGCCCAAGGTGCGGCGTGTACTTCTTTGCTTCCTCCGGAGGTCTCGCGGTTTCCTCGCAAATTTGTTATGACAGCAAAAAGGAGAAAATAATATGCCTCGGCAAAAAAAGAAGACCGTCGGCGACATGCTCCAGCAGATCTCAGAACTCGAACAAAGGGCCGCCATTCAGCAAACGCTGGTCCTCATCTTGCGTTCTAGATACCTTCCTCGAGATTCGTCCCCCACTCCCCCAGCTCAGATCCCCTGCAACGGGGCCCCTGTAGATCCTGACCTCATCGAAGAGGTTGTGGAGGAGATGGAAGACGGCATCGAAGAAATGCACAAAGCAGTAAAACTATACAAAGAAGAGGAAGTAACAGATGTCTAAGAAAAGCATCGAAAAGCGCCTTGAAGTTGTCGAAAAGATCCAGTCTGGGGGCATCGACTGGCTCGCCAAAGAGGTCCAGGGCCTGTTTCAGAATGACAATGTCATTGGCGAGGCGGTAGAAGACCACGACACCACCATCGCAGCACTCAAAGCACTCCTGGTGGAGAAGGGCATCATCACAGAAGATGAGGTTCAGGCTAAGCGCAAGCAGATCGACAAGATGCGCGCAGACGCCCTGAAGGCTCGCCAGAAGGAAGCAGAGATGCGCCAGGTCGCAGAGAATGCTAAAAAAGCAGCTCTGGAGGATCAAGGGCATCC
>Ga0055584_100006079_pt1 | contig 11832 bp, 10 predicted proteins | sample OSDHelmetaG_FD_58716 | JGI IMG/M metagenome (GOLD analysis project Ga0055584, IMG submission 58716) | Pelagic marine sediment microbial communities from the LTER site Helgoland, North Sea, for post-phytoplankton bloom and carbon turnover... | ecosystem: Environmental > Aquatic > Marine >... | reverse complement strand
GCAAAACAGTAATAAGAAAAATACCTTAACTGGGCTTTTTTTACAAGTCGAATCATCCACTTACAGGCAAACAATCCCGTAAAAAAGGCTGCAGCAAAACCGACTAAAAGCATCCACGTGCTGGTGTTAACCAAGGGACGAACTTTAGCCAAATCATGGTTCAATACATTTATTTTTGTACCTGACTTCACCCGCCGATCCAAATTCGATTCGAAAGCTTTTATTAAGCCAGTTTCTATTTTTGCTACCTCTTTTGAAGAAGACAATTCAGTTATGGCCATTTTAGCTTTAGACCAAGCATCTTCTTTTTCCTCGATGGCCATCCTTACAGACTTGGCTTCCGCGCTGCTTATTAGGTGATCATTTTCTAAATCAGCTAGAATTATGGCTACACGTTCAGGAACACCACTATTTTCTAATGTAAAAATATCGTTGTATTTCTTCAAATCTAATATAGCGGCACCCATGATTAATGGCACAACCATTAAAAAAGAAAATCTAGCAGCTCTTGACCGATCAACGCCTAATATTACTGAAGTAGATATAGTAGCACCACTTCTTGAAATACCTGGTAATATCGCAATGGCTTGAGCAATCCCGACGATAACCGATTCTTTAAACGAAACGTTTTTCTTTGTGTCAATTGCTTTATCTGCACCAAACAACAAACCGCCAGTTACAAGCAACATAGCACCCACTAACAATATATTACCACTAAAAAATTGCTCAATGTATTCTTCAAAATAGAGTCCTACGAAAACGGCAGGAATCATAGATAGAATAATTAAGCAAGTAAATTTGGTTTCGTCGTTCCAACTAAACTTTAGTAAGCCCTTCATTATTTTCAGAATATCTTTCCAAAAAATAAAAACAGTACTCAGAGCCGTTGCAGCATGCAGAACAACAGATAACAAAAGTGGATTTGGAACGCTGACACCAAGTATTTCTTTGGCAAGCTCGATGTGTCCACTACTAGAAACTGGTAAAAATTCAGTTAGGCCTTGAATAATGCCTAAAACAATGGCCTCAAAAAAACTCATGAAATTACCTTTTAGGTTTTTTCATTATTGCAAAAATCACTACTAAATAACCCAAAATTACGGTTATTGGAGCTACTGTTATTCGAGTAGGATGAAAAAGTTCTTCCTCGTTAAAAACGGTCGGATCCTCAGACCCGCCCCCTGACATAAGTACAAATCCAAGAACCACAATTAATACGCCTGCAATAATTAAAATGTAATTGAGCTTACCCAGTGCAAACTTATTTTCTACAGATTGAGGTTCATTGCTCTTTGGAATTCCCTCATCCAATAAAGATTCACTTTTTTGATCGTTTTGAGTTGTAGGTGCCTTTGCCATAATAATTGAAATCGTAATTAGTACAAATTATCCGTTTTTATTCTAATGTACTTTCTGAGCGCTAAAGTAGTACTAACATATGAAATAAGCACACCTCCAATAACAATGCATCCAAACAAAAGCGCAAATGTTTTAAAGTCATTTTGATTGGTATTACCCGCTAAAGTAATTGAATCTACTTCAGCACTTCCGAATAATACTTCGGGATTGTATTGCCAGAGCACATAACTCATCCCAATAAATAAAAGCGCTGCGACCACGCCAGACGCCAAACCCATTAAAACTGAATTAACTAAGAATGGTCTTTTAATAAAAGAAGACTTTGCACCTACCAATTGCATGGTCTTTATCGTAAACCTCTGAGCATAAATCGATAATCGAATCGTGACAAAAATCAACACTACGGCTACCACCGTTAGTAAAATAGCAAAACCCCAAATCCAAAGGCTAATATTGCTAAAACTATCATTAACACTTTGAAATTGACTCTTGTTATAATATACTTCTTCAATTAATTCTTCATTTCCTGCTAACATCCACTGCTCAAATTTTTGGACACTATCAATATTGACATGATTTTCTTCAAGTAATACGTTAATAGATGCTTGAAAAGGGTTTTCATCCAACAGATTCATGTAATCCTCACCAATACCAGAGGACACAGTTGCAAATGCAGAGTCTTTAGAAACATATACGGCATTTCTAACATAAGACTGAGCAGCAATTTCTTTTTCAATTCGTTTCACGTCCGCTTCACTTGTTGTGTCATAAAAGAAGACGTCCAATTCGACTTGTTCCTTCACTTTTTTGGAAAGCTTTTCTATATTCAATAAAAAATATCCTCCAGACATTAGCATAACCAACAATAAGGACATGGACAATAGTGTCCCAACCCATGCCGTACGCGATTTTCTTCTGCTGTATTTAACTTCTTTTGCCATTTATCTGCAAGTCGAAATTAGAAAAATTCAAATAGACAAACTACGTGCAGCAAAACAATTATTCAAAATCTTTGTTAATAAGAGCATGTCGATTTTAGAGTTGAGCGTCAAGTTTACAAAAGCGCATTTCTTAATCTAAATTAACGAGTCATTCAAATCAAATGCATATTTTGGCCCGTGTTAAAAAATAAAAACCAATAATAAAAATGAAAAAATTAATCTTTCCTACAACTATATTCTCCGCATTGCTATTTGTCTCGTGCGGTTCTGAAGTTGTAAATAATGAGCCAGTTACTGAACCGACAGTAGAAACTCCAAGTCCAATTCTTGAAACGTACAATTTAGACTCCACGTCAACACTGCAGTGGATGGGATATGAATCGGAGAACAAAGAAGGGCATAATCATGCTGGTATGATAGCCATTAAATCAGGCTCTGTCAGCACTACCGATGGCGCAATTACTTCTGGAGAATTTATTATCGCGATGAATGAAATTTCGTACAGTTCCGGAGCCTCTAATGGTGGAGCTGTAACTCCAGAAAATGAAATTGCCGGAAAGGTAATGGGACATTTTACAGACTCAAGTTTTTTAAATAATCTCGCAATGCAAGAAGCCATTTTTACAATCCAAAATGCAGATGAAAATGGTGTGAATGGTGAACTTGGATTTAATGGCTCTACTATTGCCGTAAACATTCCGGGAAAAGCTCTAACAGAGAATAATAAAATGACTTTTGAATCTACATTTAACCTTGATTTAAGTGCAGCCTCGCCGTACTTAGCTGAGTCTGGGTGGAAAATTGAAATGAAACTCTCTTTAATTGCCTCGAAATAGGTTTTATTAATTAGTTTACGTAAAAACCGTTCCTTGAATACCAGGAACGGTTTTTTTTTACCCGTAAATCCTACCTTTGCACCGTTTGGATACTTAAAATTGATCCCTCCAAATTATTGTAATGGAATACAACCACAAAGAAATCGAAGCAAAATGGCAAAAGTTTTGGAAAGAAAACAATACTTACGCTGTAACTGAAAATCCAGAAAAAGAAAAGTGTTATGTACTAGACATGTTCCCATATCCATCTGGGGCAGGGCTCCATGTTGGTCATCCATTAGGATATATTGCATCAGACATATTTGCCAGGTATAAGCGATTAAAAGGATTAAACGTTTTGCATCCCATGGGATATGATTCTTTTGGCCTCCCTGCTGAACAGTATGCTATTCAAACCGGTCAGCATCCAGCACGAACGACTGATCAAAACATTTTAAGATACCGGGAACAATTAGATAGACTTGGATTCTCGTATGACTGGAATCGTGAAGTACGAACTTCCGATCCCAGCTATTATAAATGGACGCAATGGATTTTCAAACAACTATTCAATTCTTGGTACAACAAAGACAACGATAGAGCCGAAGATATCAACTTGCTCATCAAGATTTTTAAAGATTTTGGAAACACAACTGTAAATGCTGCCTCAGATCAAATAGAAAAATTCACGGCAGCGGATTGGAATAACTGGAATTTAAAAGAACAACAATCCATGTTATTGAATTATCGGTTGGCTTTTCTTGCTGACAGCTGGGTAAATTGGTGTCCCGAATTAGGAACTGTCCTGGCCAATGATGAAATTAAAGATGGTGTTTCCGAAAGAGGCGGTTTTCCTGTAGTAAAAAAGCTCATGCGCCAATGGAGCTTGAGAATCACTGCTTATGCTGATCGACTTTTAAAAGGATTAGATAGCGTCGACTTTTCAGACTCTCTTAAAGAGCAACAAAAAAATTGGATTGGAAAATCTCAAGGGGCTTCTCTAGAATTCCAAGTTGAAAATCACGACCTTAAAATAGAAGTGTTTACCACACGTCCAGACACCGTATTTGGTGTGTCATTTGTGGTTTTAGCTCCTGAACTCAGTATCATTCCAGAAATAACTACTAAAGAATACGAAAAGGCTGTTGTGGCCTATAAAAACAGTACCGCTTCCAAATCAGAACGAGAGCGGCAAGCAGAAATAAATAATATTACAGGCCAATTCACGGGTGCTCATGCTATCCATCCCTTTTCTGGTGAAAAAATTGAAATTTGGATTGGTGATTATGTTTTGGCCTCTTACGGCACAGGATCCGTAATGGCAGTGCCTGCCGGCGATCAAAGAGATTGGGAATTTGCAAGACATTTTAACATTTCAATTCCGCCTATTTTTGAAGACAAAGACCTATCCGGTGGTGCTTACACTGAGAAAGATGGCACATTAATTAATTCTGGGTTTTTAAATGGATTAACTTTTAAAGAAGCCAACAGTAAAGCTATTGAAGCCATCGAAGCTAAAGGAATTGGTAGAGGCAAAACTAATTTTAGATTAAGAGATGCTGTTTTTTCAAGACAGCGATATTGGGGAGAACCGTTCCCGGTTTATTACGAAGAAGAAATACCTCATTTAATACCTGAAGATCAAGTGGTAACACTTCCGCCTATCGACAAATATCTTCCTACTTCAAAAGGAGAGCCACCATTAGCTCGTGCCAAAAAAGAAGATTGGAATGTTTTTCAAGGAGAAAGGATGGAACTTAATACTATGCCTGGATGGGCCGGATCCTCATGGTATTTTTTGCGTTATATGGACCCGCATAATGAAAACGCATTTGCTTCAAAAGAAAAATTAGACTACTGGAATCAGGTAGATCTCTATGTAGGTGGCGCAGAACATGCCGTTGGACATTTACTGTATTCTCGGTTTTGGACGAAATTTTTAGCCGACATAGGTCACCTTTCTTTTGATGAGCCGTTTAAAAAACTAATTAACCAAGGAATGATTCAAGGTCGTTCTAGCTTTGTTTATCGAATAAAAGACACCAACCAGTTTGTCTCCTTTGGCAAGCGAAAAGAATATCAAACAACAAGAATTCATGCAGACATTAAATATGTCGACAAGAATATACTGGATATTGAAGCATTTAAATCGTGGCGGCCGGAATTTGAAAATGCCACTTTTATTCTTGAAGACGATGGCACCTATATTTGTGGACAAGACGTGGAGAAGATGTCAAAGTCTAAATTTAATGTGCAAACACCTGATGACCTTTGCGAAGAGTATGGTGCAGATGCGCTCAGGATGTATGAAATGTTTTTAGGACCACTTACAGATTCGAAACCATGGAGCACCAAAGGAATTAATGGCGTATCCGGTTTTTTAAAAAAATTCTGGAGACTCTTTCACGACAGCAATGGTATTAACTTATCCAATGAAGAGCCAAATGCAGACGAATTAAAAATATTGCATCGAACGATTAAAAAAGTTGCTGGGGATATTGAGCGATTCTCATTCAACACAGCAGTTAGTACGTTTATGATTGCCATAAATGAATTGTCTGCGATAAAGTGTAATAAGAAAGCCATTCTAAAAGATCTTACCATCATCTTGTCGCCCTATGCACCACACATAGCTGAAGAGTTTTGGGAAATTCTCGGAATGACCGATAGCGTGACCAATCAAAATTTTCCAGAAGTAAATGAAAATTACTTAATAGAAGATGCATTTTCGTATCCAGTTTCCTTCAACGGCAAAATGAGATTTAAAATTGATTTACCCATTTCTTTGACTCCGGAAGAAGTGAAAGAAAAAGTACTTGCCCACGACAAAACTCCTGGTTATCTCAATGGTCAAGAACCAAAAAAAATTATAGTTGTCCCTAAGCGAATTGTAAACATTGTTATTTGAAGCAAATTATTCCAATACTCTTTCTTCTTGCGATCGTCTTTTCTAGCTGTAAAAAATACGACGAAGGGCCCGCTCTTTCCTTTAGATCTAAACGAGAACGCGCCATAAATATCTGGACATTTACCAGTGTTTCAGACCATTCAGGAAATGACCTTACAGCTAATTACAACAATTGGATTTTCTCTATAGATGAAAATAATAATCTATTGATTCAATGGTATCTATCCGGAATAAAAATAGAAACCTACGGAACCTGGGACTTTAATGAAGACAAATCTACTATTGAATTAACTTACACAAATACCATATTAGAATCACAATTTTCTAAATCTCTCGAAATTCTTCGGTTAAAAGAAAAAAATTTAATCGTAAATACAGAAAGTTTTCGGTTCGATTTTTCGGGAACGCTTTAGTTTTCTTGGCATGTTATTTGTTTTGACAAGTCGAACAGAAAGCTAATACCATGAAAAATTTATTTATTTTATTTCTCTCAACGTGTTTTATAAATGCCTCTGCATTTGAAGGCGTTGCTTCAAGGCAAAATCAAAAGACCTCATTTAGAAAAGTAAAAAATGAATCGTTTAAGGCAGGTGAAAAACTAACGTACAAAGTGCACTACGGAATGATAGATGCGGGTTATGCCACATTGGAGGTGAAAAAGACGGATAAAAAAATAAATGGAAGAGAATTACTTCATGTAGTAGGTAAAGGAAAAAGCATAAGTGCCTTTGATCTGTTTTTTAAAGTGCGTGATAGATATGAATCCTATGTAGATTACGACGGGATGTTCCCCTGGATTTTCATTAGGAGAGTATATGAAGGAGGCATTGAAATAAAACAAGATTACACCTTTTATCAACACAAGAATAAAGTCGCGACAGGTAAGGAAAAAATGGATGTGCCAGCTAATGTTCAAGATATGCTTTCAGCCTTTTATTATGCCAGAACGATTGATTTTAGTAACGCTAAAATCAATCAAGTCTTTGAGATGAGTTGTGTAGTAGATGGCGAAACCTGGCCACTTAAAATAAAGTATAAAGGTGAAGAAGAAGTTAAAATAAGAAAAGGCAAGTTTAAGTGCTTAAAATTTGCACCTGTTTTACAAGAAGGAAGAATCTGGAAAAACGAAGAAGATCTTTCCGTCTGGATCACTAACGATAAAAATAAAATCCCCTTACTTGCAAAAACAAAAATTTTAGTAGGATCAATTAAAATGGAACTCAGTGATTACGAAGGGCTAGTAGCCCCTATTGCAAAAATTTGATGCCGAAAGGTATAAGTTAGTCTGTTTAAGTAAATGCTGAGCTATAAAGGTCAGCATTTATTTTTTTATGAATTCTTCACAAGACCAACTTATTTGTACGAGAGAGACGGGTTTTCTTGCCCTTTATTGAAAACATCTGATAAAAATCATACAAAAATAAAGTGGTTGTGGTATTTTTACCACATGGAAATGACTTCTGAAATAAATGAAAAAATTAAACTCCTAAAAGAGAAGTACTCGCAAATGGGGCAAGACATGAGTTCTTACCTAGATGGACTGCTACTTTCCAACTACCTAACCTATTGGGATTACATAAGACTGGATACTCTTTTATCTTTACAACAGCCACAAACAGATTTTCCAGATGAACAGATTTTCATCATGTATCATCAAATTACGGAGCTCTACTTCAAATTGTGTTTACATGAAATTGAGCAAATTTCGAATAATGGCAGAAATGTTCTAGACAATGGGGACGACCGTGGCTGGAAAGACACGCTTGACCCAGATTTCTTTCTGGAACGCTTAAAACGACTCAATAATTATTTCAAAGCATTAACAGGTTCTTTTGCAATCATGATAGAAGGAATGGATCGCAATCAATTTCTTAAATTTAGAATGGCCCTCCTACCTGCTAGTGGGTTTCAATCGGCACAATACAGAAAGATTGAAATTACTTCTACTGACTTTATTAATCTTGTTCACAAAGATAAACGCGCCCAGTATAGTGGAACAGTAACCAACTCAATGATTGAAGACATGTTCAATTATTCTTATTGGAAGAGTGGTGCAACTGAACTGAAAACAGGTAAAAAGACACTCACTTTACAACAATTTGAAAAGAAGTATAAAGACGAATTTATAGCTACTGGAAAAGAATTTAAAGACCGAAATATTTGGAAAAAATATGTTGGTTTATCAGATGATGACCGCGCGCGAGAAGACATACAGCAAGAACTAAAAAAATTCGATGCTAATGTCAACATAAACTGGCCACTGGTACATTATAAATCAGCAGCTAAATACCTAAGTAAAGATTCAGCTGATATTGCTGCAACTGGCGGAACCAATTGGCAAAAATACCTGCCACCAAGATTTCAGAAAAGAGTATTTTATCCCGAACTGTGGAACGAAAAAGAAATCGAAGAATGGGGCCTGGCATTTCTTAATGAAAAAGAATGAAGCTGTATTTCGCCGTTTTATCAGGTTTTATATTCTTTGCTTGTTCTACCGAAACAACTTCAGTTGTTGAAGTTCCTATTATTCGAACAGATACTATACCGGTTGTTGAAGCGGTTTATGAATATGGATTCTGTCTAGATTCATTTACTGTAGATCGTGGGAAAATTAAGCAAGACTGGACATTGAGCCACTTGCTACTCCCGTTTAAAATCTCCCAACTGGATGTTAATAAAGCCAGTCAAATGGCAAAAGATAGCCTAGTGGATTTAAAGTATATCACCAGCAACAAAAGCTATCTTATGCTGTCCAAACAAGAGGACACCAATAAAGTATTACACTATTGCATTTACGACAAGAGCGTTTATGATTATGTAGTATTTGACTTTACAGACTCAATAAATGTATATAAGGTGAGCCGTCCCGTAGCAGAGGCCGAAAGGGAAATGTCCGGCATTATTGGCGATGGATCAAACCTCTCCAACGAAATCCAAAGCGTATCAAAAAACCTGGGGATTACCTCAGAATTAGTCGGGAAAATTGCCCAGACATTTGCATGGAGTATTGACTTTTTCAGACTACATCCAGGAGACAAATTCAAAGTAATATATAACGAGAAATCAGTGAATGGAATCCCTACTGGGACGGGTAAAATTAAGGCACTTTTCTTTCAGCATAAAAATAAAGAATACTATGCTTTTGCCTATGAAAAAGAGAATGAAATCAATTATTACGACGAAAATGGAAATAGTAATAAGTCCTTATTTCTGATGGCCCCGCTTAAATTTACGCGACTCAGTTCACCCTATACAAAACGACGCTTTCATCCAGTGCAAAAGCGATGGAAAGCACATTTAGGAACAGATTATGCAGCGCCTAAAGGCACGCCTATTTGGTCAACTGCTGACGGAACAGTAATTGCGGCGACTTACAGTCGTAATAATGGATATTATGTCAAAATTAAACACAGCAGCACCTACACCACCCAATATTTACACATGACCAAAATCGCTTCAGGAATGAAAAAAGGGCGGCGAGTTCTTCAGGGAGAAACCATTGGATATGTGGGTTCTACCGGCTTAGCAACTGGGCCACATGTTTGCTATCGTTTTTGGAAAAATGGGAAGCAAATCGATCATCGACAAGAAGTACATCAGGCAAGCGAACCGCTTGATGTAGACTTAAAAGATGAGTATCTTGAGCTAATTAAACCGGTTAAAAAACAAATTGATGAGATTCCATACTCAACCAATAATGAAATTGAAATCGCTGATACAGACACTATTAATTAGCTTATTTCTTGCCTCTAGTACTGGTTCTTTTGCACAAAGATCTGCTGATATTCTTCCTTTTATCCCATTTAATAATGAGTCGTATGAGAATTTTCCATTGATAACGATAAAAGTTATTGCACACGTTGTTCAACGAAATCCGACATATCCCGAAAATTTTAAAAATAATGAGCAAGATCAAAAAACAATTCGAGACCTCATTGAACATTGCAATCGCACTTATTCTAAGCTCACCAATCCAAGTATAAAAATAGCAACTAATCCAAAATCAATTGTTGACTCTAGAATAAGGTTTAGACTAGATGATATTATCTTTCATGTAGACTCTAGTGGCTGGGATCGGAATAAATTCAGGATTGTTAATGGTGGAAAATGGCCATATGCAATCGATTCTATTTCAAAAGAAAACAAAGAGCTATTCTTCTTTAACCTTAATGCTTACCGTGGATTTAACCTATCTGATTCTTTGGTTGTTTCCACCTCTAATGGGCCCGTTATTTTACATAAAAAAGATCTTCAAAAGTGGGGCAAAACAACCGTTGTAACCGTGAAAGAACCTATTGATGAATTGGAGCCTATAAATGCAACCTACTTTCGAAGAGTAGATTATAACTGCACCTCTGATAATTGGAAAAAATTAACAGATTCTGATGATCGCCATTTGCACCTATTCTTTACAGGAGCCAGTTCAAAACGAATTCAATTTGGTTGCGCTCCATCGCCCTATTTTTTAAACGTTTCAAACTATATATTCGGTGGGCAATGGGCCGGCAATCAATTAACCGCTCACGAAATTGGTCATACTTTAGGTTTAGGTCACACCAATTATCCTCAGTTCGAAGACTTACCTCGAAAAGACAAGTTCTGTTCTGGCTGCCCGTGTAATGACAAAACAATTTCGAACAATATTATGGGCTACAATGGATGCAGGAATTATCTTTCACCACTTCAAATTGGAAGTGTATACAAAAATTATTCAACCAAAGAGAAACGCATTAGAATGACAACAGCATGCGATTATGATCCCACCCAAACTTCTTTTATTAGCAACAACCAAAAATGGGACAGAGAACGCACAATTCAAGGAGATATCGTTGTCAAAAGAAAACACTCACTTGCAATCAATCAGAACTTGTATTTGGCTAAGGGTGCTTCTATTTATCTTGAAAAAAAAGCCCACCTTATCATAAACAATTGTGTCGTTTCTAATGCTTGTGGAAGTGAATGGAACGGCGCTGTTCTTTGTAGAAAATTCAAACAGAAACGAATCAAACCACCTAGATTTAACAAAGGAACTATTGAGTTCCTTGCCGAAGGAAGGTTTGAAAAAGTAATTGAATAAACGTTATGAATATCATCTTTGAAAAATGTAACCCAATGAGCATTTCAATAAGTCACCCAAACAACCGAATGAGACTTGGCAAGATTGTTGTTTCAATTTAGACATGAAAATTGCCTTGTTGTTAATAGTTCCGCTACTATTGTTTTCGAATAGGTCAATTGCACAAAACTATCTGCTTCTGCTTGATGGTATAGTTCATTATTTTTCTACTTACGATGATTTATCCATACAAGCAGAAATTCGACCGGGCTTTCAAAATACTTTTTTCTCCTTTGGTGTTCGAGGTGGGCACAACAATAAAACGGACAATATAACCATTGGGTTATCCATTTTTTATTCAAAAGACAAGTTTCATGGAGAGATTGGTCCTGGTACTTTCAAAAATTCTCATTTTGGACTCTATGGCGAAAAAAAGTTCAGAAAAAATCGAAATCAAAAATTATACCTATCGACCCCGCTAACTCTGGCAGTTGGAGTTAGCACTACCGATCAATATGCCCCGAGCTATGCTGATAATTCCATTTACTTTTACTCGGAAGCAGAGTTGTTGATTAATTACGGTCTTGGTAAGCGCATTCAATTAAATTTCGGTCCTGGTGTTCGTATTTGTGACGGTAGTGATACTTTTGGATTGAACGATAGAGATTTATCGGGTCTTTCCTTTCAGGCAGGAATTCGATTCGGAAACTTCACTCAATAACTAAGTCAAGAAAAAATATATGTCAAAAAATA
>Ga0055584_100006078_pt1 | contig 11832 bp, 4 predicted proteins | sample OSDHelmetaG_FD_58716 | JGI IMG/M metagenome (GOLD analysis project Ga0055584, IMG submission 58716) | Pelagic marine sediment microbial communities from the LTER site Helgoland, North Sea, for post-phytoplankton bloom and carbon turnover... | ecosystem: Environmental > Aquatic > Marine >... | reverse complement strand
GGCTAATTCTTAAGGTTTTTATTATAGGTTCGCTAGTAGTAATCCCAATCCCACTAAAAAGCGACTTAGTTAATGACTCTTTTTACACAAACTTGGGTACGGTTTTGCTTTTTGATTTAATGGGACGTTCACATTCAAGAAGTGATGAAGCTCTTATTAATGTAGTTGATAGTCAAAGGCAGTCCTTGAAAACACTAGCTTTACCAGCGGCAGAAAGTAAAATGAATGAGATGCAAGCTTTGAATAGTTTTTATACTTGCACCAGATTGCAGCATGACAGGAGTAACAAGGGGGAGTACATACAGACTCTTGATTTATTCGTTAAAGATGGGGATACGCTTAGTGGAAGTGCTAAAGTTGGGGATTGCTTAGTTCGAGTTGAACTTGGTGTGGATAATAAAAGTGACTTGAAAATAAAACAGATAAAAATGTCCACATCAAACTTATTATTAGATGAGAATCTTTTCGCCAAAGCTCAAAAAGATGTGTTTAAATCACTATTAGAGGATTTGTTCTCGAATGCGAAAAGATACAGTAAAGAGTTAGCAAAAGATGACTTTTCTGCGTCGTGGGACGATGGTGCTTTCTCTTTTATAAATCAAACATCACTAGAGTTAAGTGTGCCTGAGTTGAAAAAGTGGGCATCTCGATGTGAGGCTCTTGATTCTTGGGAATCACCGGCTGGAAACTTGATAAGTAGAAGAGATAGGTATTACTACCATCATTTAATCTCTCGATGCCAGTCTAAGTTAGTGGCTCAAAAATTAGTGTACCCGGAGTCATATGAGGCTGTCAGCAACCTAATTGGTAACAACACTAGAATACAGAAAGAGCTAGCTTTGTGTGTTGATTCAGCATCGATGAACAAGGTTTTAGGAGAGAGTCGGTTTGTTGCTCAATATGGGATAGGTAGTTCGGATAGTGGTAATATAGAGCAAATAGCACTTGATACATGCATTTCAAACATGTGCAGCTCCTCAGCTTTAAATAATGGTAGCTTATATGCATGCACTAACGCTCTTGACCTTTATCAAACCAGGTTGCGAGATGTTAGAATTCAAGAGCGCGGCGTGATGATGTTGGGATTTTATATGTTTGACTTGTTTCTACATCAAGAACCAAGCTCGGCAGCTAAGCATGTTTTTAATAAATTTTCGATTTCATTTGATCCGATGGGAGAGTTGAAAAAAGAAGATCTGCAAGAAGACCTACCTTTTATGTCTTTTGATTTTCCAGTTCCAGAAAATTATCAGCATGTGACTAAGAAAAATGAAATCATAGGCGATTTAACGAAAGAATTTAGTCGCACCAGCCTACCTACAATTTACGCTCCTCAAATTTCGGGTTCTTTTATATCTGAAATGATTGGTACGAACAGGTTAAATAGTTGTGTGAGAAACCCCCTTCAAATTCATGGAGGCTTTGTTTGTGGAAATTTACCGCAAGAGTTTAGTCGCTTTGGTTTAACGCTAATGAAGAATGTTATAACCATAAAAACATTGATAACAGTTGGTCAAAGTTTCGGGAGAATGCGAAGAGGTAACTCTAATGATTCTGGTGTATTCACATCTTCTAATGGAGGATTTGCTGAAACAGCTATGAGGCAAATGACTCTATTAGCCGTTAAATTAATATCAAGTGATAATGAATATTTTGGTAAAATGTACGATAATATTGCTGGTTTTCACTACAATGCCACTGATGAGTTTGGGTATCTAAACAGTGTTAAAGTTGATCAATTGATGAATAATTCACTAATGACAGTAATTGTTTATTTATCAGTACAAAATGATAGTTCTTCGTTAATTAGTGTTATCGATTCGCTTTTGTTTTTCGGTATAATTATATCGATAGTCTTTGCTTTTGCTATACCATTATTTCCAATGATGATAGTTTTAGGTGCTTTAATAAAGTTCTCCTACATACTTATATCTACAGTTATTCTTCATGGTTTTAAAATAGTAGATGCAGCTACGGATAGGGATGCCGATTTTTTGAGTGAAGATTTGGATAAAGTGTTTGCTGACTGGTTGGCATTAGGTCTGAAACTCCCTCTAACGCTTATTGGTGCGTTTTTAGCTTGGCTTATGTCAAATGTAATCATATCTCATGTTTTAACTCATATGGATATATCAGTATCAACCAACGATGGAACCCAGGGTGTTTTCGATATGATTGTTATGCTGATAGTTGCCTTTTCAGTAGTATTTATCGTTTATAATATGATTATGACTTTAATTGAGTCATTTTATGATTTTACTATAGAATGGGTATTAGGGACTATGCACTCAAGTCCATACTCTGACAACACCAAAGCTATAGGGTGGAAGAACTCTAAAGAAGTTCTTCATTTACTAGGAAGGTAAAGTTATGACAGCTCTAAAGCGATTGGCTTTTGTTTTTTTTGCGTTACTAATATTGATTCCGAATGAGTCTTTCTCTGCTGAACTAACATATGTGGACCCAAGTGCATTATCTAGTGATGCTTTCGATAAGTGTAAGCAACGAATTATGACTGCTGGTTCTGAAGACTTCAAAAGCTTCAGTCCAAACAGAATAGTGGAGGATTGTCAGTCATTCCCTTTGGCTGACGATATTTTTGTGCAAATAATAGGGGCTTTAGTAGGGCCTGAATTTGTTAATATTCTCGATTCTTACACAGCACTAACAGGTGAAGCGCATGGTTTCGATCCGGCATCTACATTGTTTATTGTAGCAATGCCTATGCATGAAGTTTTTTACGCATACAATTATTTAATGCTGTCCATACTCATCTTTTTTATATCTTTAAGTATCGCATTTCAAGTTTACAAATGGGCTTCCGGCGATTTTAAGTTGGGATTGAAAGAGTTTACATCTAAAAAACTGTTGAATTATGCAATCATCACCACATTGAGTACACCTATTTTTGGTTGGATGACGCTAATCCAGGCTTTTGGATTGCTTGTTATAGTTATGCTTGGTTATGTTGCTAAGTTGAGTGTGACATACCTTTTTCTAGCATCTTTTTTTGCCAATGCAGCTTTGGAGATAAAAGAAGAGCTCAATCTAAATGTAAAAAGTGATTTTGGCTCAACTATATACCTTTACCAATGTGATTTATCAAGACGCGAAGGAGTTATTTCTGTTGTTCAAAACTCTTTAGGAACAAAAGACGTTAGCCAGTTAAAATCCAACCCCATTTATTCATGCTTAACTTCAGGAACGCCCTCATCAGAAATTCGAGAATTACTTGATAACGGAGAAGACTCAGGGATATCGTTCAGTGTAATTCCAGCCCCTTTAGTTAGTACTGAAAAATGTTTAACTCAATACGAACCAGAATTAAGAAAAATGGGGTATGAAAAAGCTGACGCTTGTGGGTACGCTGAATTTAAGATACCTCGCAATACCGCTTATCCGGAATCAGTAGAAAGAGCAATATCTCTTTATATGAATGAAGATATAAACAAAGGCCAGCGTGAACTCGCTTTGTTATTTCATGAGTACGAGTGTCGAACCGGAGACATTAAGGTCGAAAACAATGAAATTATTACTCGGTGTTTAATACCTAAAATATCTGGATCAAATTATGTATATGGAGAGAAGGAAGATCCAATAACAGAAGTTGTTAACCTTAATAGTTACTCAACAAGACTGACCGAAGCTTCACTTGATTTATTTTTAAGTGATTTAAAATCAAAAATGGAAAAGTTACAAAATTCGGTGTTAGCCGATTCATCGAAATTAATGAATCACCTGACTGATTTGATAGCCCCAACTGTTGATGAGTCCGATTTACCTCAAGGTCTGAAAGATAAGCTTGCCAGAGCTCGTGAGTCTATAGCTAAATCAAGTTCTGATGATGCGAGTTCATTAGGTTTTTCGGAGGAGGATGCTTCTTATCTTGTTAATAATATAAAAAGAGGTGTGTGGACTAGTAGCTCTTTGTTTTTTGATGGACTTACTGATGATTTGGATGATGAAATTGTAGTTAGTGCAATGAGGGATACATATAGCGTTAAAACTGGTAGTTGGATTGATGCTAAACTTTCCGCAGCTTTTGAGTACGCAAGTCATTACAGTGTTCCTAGTGTGGCATCACTTTTGTCATTGATGAGCATGGATTCAGTGGTAAGCTCTTCCTCAGTAGAAAGCTCGGTGTCTACAGGAGACACTTTGTTGTCGGGTTATATTATACCTAGGTTAGGGGTTTATACAGATAATATAGGTTGCTGGTTCAAGCAATCTGAGTGTGTCACTCCACCGTTAAATCCATTTCGTTCATTGGGTAAAAGAGGGTCTGATTTAATTGATGAATCTTTATCTCGAATTATAGGTATAAAGTTTTTATCAGCAATGGTTAATACTTTTTTAGATGTCCCGGTACTTAATGAAAAAATCCCTGGTTATCAAAAATTTATGATATTAGAAACGTTAGGAGATATGGTCTTTATATATTTTTTAATTGGTATTATTCTAGCGATCGTGATTCCATTAATTCCATTTTTAAAGCTAATGGTAATGATGATAAATTGGGGGATGGATATACTAAGAGAGCTACTTTCACTACAGGCGAAAATTGTTATTTCAGTAGTTAGTAATCATGGTCGTGGTGTCCTAGCTGATGATGTGGTTGAAAGTTTTAGGAGGATTATAGGGCTTGGTCTTTATTTCTTATTTATTCTTCTAGGTGTGCTCGTTATGTTTTTAATGTTCTCTTTTTTGTATTCTATAAATATATTTTTAGTTGGAGCTTTATCTTCAGTTGTATCTTGGGGAGGAGATCCAACGGTTGTAGAAACGATGGTTATCAATGTTATTATGGATTTGATAATAACATTCGTTCTTGTTTATGAAGTAATTAAATGTACTCCATTTATTGAGAAAATCCCTAAGTCTATGGCTGAACAGTTTGGGATAAAACTAACGAACTCAGATGCAGTGGTTAATCAAATGTACGAATTTATGAAACATAGAGTTCCTTCATTTTTAGCAGATAGCTTCATAAGACATTAGTTGAGTATTTTTATTCTATTGTTTTTACTTACTCAAACTGTATTTACAACAATAGTGAATTATGTTTAAATGAATGTATGAAGTAAATTAGTTTCTTTTACCGTGATATAATAATTAAAAGGTTTAGAAACACCGCGAATTCTATTAGGATAATTTGTATGCCAATTAATAATGTTAGTGATATGCCAGGTATTGATGAGAGTAAAGTTGAGAGGTTTAAGCGAGACTTAATTGGGGCTTGCCCATCATTAGTTACGGTTCAGCAACAACGAATTATACGTAGTTTTCCTGATGAGTGTTTTGCTAATGTATTGTCTACAGTTTTCATGAACGACAATACTTTAGCTAGAGATATTATGTATAACCGGTTCGACAGAATTAATATGGATGATGTTGATCGTGAAATTAATAAAATCGTAACGCTTGAGCCAGCATCAAAAGTACTGGCAGACGCCTTACAAAGTAAATCAAGAATACTTGTTATTTCAGATAACGATGGCGATGGTGATTCTGCTCAATCTATTTCTTATGAGGCAGAGAAGATTACTGGTGTTAAGATAACTGTAGAAGCTAGTGATTACGACCCTCAAAACCATGGTTTTGGTATGAATCAAATAAATGATTGGGTTGACAATAATGAATTGTCTGAAAATGATAAATTTGTTGTTATGGTTACTGACTTGGGTACGAATCAACTAGAAACCCAAAAAGAGTTTATGCATCAATACCCGAATGCCAAACTTATTATTGCGGATCACCATACCCCAGAGCCTGGTATGAGAATAGAGTACAAAGGGGAAGAAAATAAAAATGTTTTCCTTGTCTCGCCACATATCGAAGGTTCGCTCATGCTTGGATTGCAAAAAGGTGGTGGTGTCTCAGGCGGATACCTTACTTATAAGCTTTTCAAGAATGCGATTGATGAACTCGTAAAAAGAAAAGAATTAGAATTCACTCCGAGTGAATATAAGCATAAAATAACTCCAATGTTTGATATGGGGAGGGTCGCTAATTTAATTGATGGCACATCATCTCACCCAGGGCTTAAACCACTTAGAGAGGCCGATATAAAGAAAGCTCTTGATATTTCGTCATCTACATCGAAAGGTCGCAGTTTCGGTAAGTGGCTTCGTAGTGAGCAACCGTTGAATATTGCAGAACTTGGGTCTTTGATTGGGAAACAAGGTGTTGAGGATTTTATTTCACTAAGAGAACGAATTCTTGAAAAGAATCATATGGCTAGGGCTTTATTTGATTTTATACCAAATATTGTAGAGCCTGAAGAGGATAAAAAAGGAAAATTAAAGTTCCCTAATGTTCCTTTTTATGTTGTTGAGTCTGTTGCCGCCATGAAAAAAGAGGATAGCGCAGATGTTAATTATATAGATAAGCTTGGTTCTTTTATGTTCAACTTTAGCTATGAAAATCAGCACGAAGGAAGTGTTAAGAATGAATGGCTGGATTTAGCGAGTCTTGTTTTTAAAGAATCAGGTAAGATTGAGAATGATATAATTGAGAAAATCAGAGAGTACAAATTAGTTGAAGGGTTGTCGGCTGATCATGTTACTTTATCAAAATCTACATCTAGCTCAATATCTAAAGTTTTCACAACAAAACAAATAGCTAAGTCTTACAGAACATTAAATAAATCAGTGATGCTCGCAGTAGCAAGGAGTACTCCAGGTGAGATTATTTTATCTTACCAATCAAAAGTCCCAATGATGGGGGTGATGAATTCAGTTAAAGAGTCTCTTCAAGGCATGGATTTTGAGCTAAGAGGTCACTCCTTCGTTGGTGGTCTAACTATTAAAACTCCTAAAAACTTAGATCAAATGGCAGCTATGAAATTAGTTGTAGGCCAAATCAATATAGAAGCTAAAAAAATAAGAGACTTGGAAGGATTGTCTAATGCGGTTTTGATAAAGCCCGTTCATCTTCCGATTGTTTCTGAAGTGTTCAAAAAAATGAGAGTTCATTTAGAATCACATTCAGCCCCTCAGTTGTTAATGCAAGTTTCAGAAAATATGTCTTTTGAAGATAAGTATTCATTAAAAAAAGCTGATGTAGCCGAGATTGTGGCTAATGATGAGTGGGGAAAAACCACGGAGTCACTTGATTTTGCAATGACGTCATCATTAACCATTTCAAACCAAGCATTAAAAGTAATGGTGAACGAAAAATACAAGGGAGCCCTTAGTGTATCTTTAATGCCAAATGGGTCTTATATAACCAGTGATATTGTTACTGGTGCTCAGATGGATGCCGGTAAACCCAAGGTTTTAGAAATACCATTACAAAAAGAACGTGATGAAATTTTAGCAGAATACAAATCAAGATTTGCTTCACTTGATGTACCATTAGTTAAAGTTCCAAGAGCAGCGGCCATCAATGCTCTTAAATTTACCCGTGATGGTAAAAAAGTATTTGAAACCACAGAAGCCGCCGTACTGGGTGTGTTGGATAAGTTGAAAGCAGATACCTATATGACTTTGGATGTAGAAGGAGATGGCGCATCAAACGCGGCATGTACTAATTTAGGTTTGTTTATTGCGAAGCCAGCGAAGGGTTCAGGAACTAAAGTTTCTGACGAAGAGTTCTCTCGACTTTCAGAAAAAGAGCCTAAGAATATCAGAAACTACAAGAAGGTAGATGGTGGTTATCTTGTTAATGAACGTATGGATAGTTGGTTGCTCTCTGTCGTTATTGGTAAAGATGGAAACACACCTTTACGAGTTTCTATTAAAGCTCAAAACTTAACCAATATGGATCAGGATTTTTTGGCTGAAGGTATGGCTGCCGAAGAAGCTCAATTGAAAATAATGGAAGTCCTAAAAGATTGCGGAAAAGTGGTTGTACAAGCGCATAACTTACCTTATGACAACAATATAATTCGAGTAAACTTGCCTGAAGTATATGAGTTTATGAATAATTCAATTCACTTAGACTCAGCTCCATTAGCCAAAAATCATCATATTGCTTATACAAATGTTCAAGTTAGCACTGTTGGAAAGCAAGAATTTTTCAATGCAGAACATGATGGTTATAATCTGACTAGTTTGTTAAGAAAAGATGCTGATTTTGATTTCCCATCAATCAAAGGTGGGCATGTTTTACATGCTCGCGGTGATGATCTTTTGTTAGAAAATCTATCTACAAGAAAAACAACCTTACTTAAAGATAAAAAAAGTGAGTTAGCCGATACTTTGCTTGGTCAAATGAAACCAATGTCACAACCAAAATTTGGTATCGCAAAACTACTGAAAATGGCAGCGGTGCATGATCTAATTAGTCATCAGCCAGTTAAGCAAGTCGTTAAGCTTGAATATGAAAGTTATGGATTTAAACCTTTTTCAGATGAACTTTGGCATAAATTCCAAGATAACTATGCTTATGACTTAACCCCGGCTCAGAACGTAGCTAAGTTTTCCGTACTTCCAGATGTTGCAGAAGCATTCAAAGAAGAATTGAAGATGGACTACAAAGATGTTGATAAAAACCTGATTGATTCTCGAAGCTTAGCCTCGTTAGGTGAGTACGATCCTAATGTGGTGCCGAAAACGAAAAAAGCTCAAGAGTTGAAAGCAAAGAAACTAAATGACTTTAAAGCATCAGATGCATTTCACGCTAACGCTGTTAGATTTGTAAATGCGAATAGCGCTAATGCAGAGCGTTTTGCTCGCTCTTGGGTCTATGAAATTGTATTAGGTCACCATGAGCCGACGACTAAAGATTTGGCTGCATCTTTTATAGCTGGAGTGTCTGACATAACAGGTGTTGATAAAGAAATGGTTTCTATTATTTATAATGAACTTTATATCTACAAGAAATCTCGAAACATAAAATCTTACATGGTTCACGAGACCCACAATAACGTAGGTTTGGAAGGGGATGTTTTTCAAGAGCTTAATGCATTTATTCATATGTTGTATTTGAAATTAAGAAACCCTTATCTTTCATCTAAAGATGGTTTTAAGTATGGATTGAATCATATTACTAGTGTTGTTGAGGCTTTATTGGGTCAAGCGGCTGATGCAACTTTGAGACAAACAATTAGAAATGTTTCTGGAATAGTTTTGACCGAAGATCTACTTAATACTTACGGAGCTAAACAATTAGATAATTTTGATGAATCAGGCATAAGTATAGCTAATGAGCGGTCAGGTGTTGCTAAAATGAGATGTAAGACGTTGAGTGAAAACAAAGCGTCTGTGAATATAGAGCTACCTGAAGTTAGTGCTGAGCAGTATCGAAGTTTAGGTCCGGAAGATCGAAAGTTAGTAGAATCTAAAATAGAAGAGGCTGTCACGGTACTGTTATTGTCAAACAGTAGAAAGTCTGAAGATAAAATGAAAGGAGACGACTCTAAAATTGCGCATATTATCGAGAAAGTGGTAACTGAACCTTCTGTTTTGGAAAATATGAAAGAAGTCCAAAAGATGTTTGGTAAGCTAATTCCCACTCAACGTGATGCTCAAATAAAAGGCATAATGAAAAGTTGTGTTGATGCAATTCTTGGAAAAAGTGCGTTATCAATTCCAATAAATAAACACTTACCTAAAAAGGATTTGATTTTAATAAAAGAGTCAATTCTTGAAAGTGTTAATCATATTAAGGAAGAACAAGGTTTTGAGTCGTTTTTGTTAGAGAGTGATCTTGATGAGTGTTTTGAACTCGCTATAGCTGAATTTACTGCATTTGAAAATTTGCGTGAAAGCGGGGAGTGCAATTACGAGGTTGATGGGTATGGTCCATTGCCGGCCAATTCTAAGCGTGAGTTAACTAAAACAGCAAACTTATTAGGTAGAATATTAATGGATCATGTTGATGCTTGTCCAGACTTGGCAAATTACGTATTAACAGCGAAGAAAGATCCTATGAGTTTTTTGATTAAGAGCCCCTTGTTGTCTAAGCTAATGAAGAATACAGATCTTTCTCCTGAAGTAAAGTTAGCACAAGCTATAGCTAATGAAGAAAAATTATCACTAGAGAATGATACGTTGAGCAAAAAAATACGACGTTAAATTAAAAACTGCATTACGAAAAGGCCACCCTACCAAAGTGGCCTTTTTGTTTAATTATAGCTTTACTTTAGATAACAATAAAAGCCCTGTAATCAACTCTGAAGACACTTACTATTTACTAGTGTGATGATGGGGATTTAGTTATTATATTCGATAGGTGTAACTTGGAGGGGGTTTCTGCGGGGATTACCCCCGCGTTAATTATTTGAGATTCGGAGTTGGTGTCATTTGGAGAACGCCGCTTCTAATCGATTTTGTTTCATTTTTCTTTTTTACACGATGCCCTCTTTTGAAAGATCCAATGCCAGGTATTATAACTTCCTTTTTGTTTTCAAAAACAGCAACAAGTATTGATTTGAACGTCTCTCTAAATAAGAAAGCGACATTATTTCCTTTTCTTAGCTTTGGATTAATTAGATCGTCATTTTTAGCCATTTCGGTAATAGCTTTTATCAATTCGATGTGCTGTTTCCCATTGCTTACCGTTGTCGCGAAGTAATCTAGTAACTCAGTTGTTATCTTTTCATTACTATCAGTAAAGCGAGTAGTTATCCCCCTCGTTACGGTCACAGATAAGTAATGAGAGCTAATTACCTTCTTGTTGTTAGGTACATCAAGATCCCAACTTAACTTCCAGAAATTAAGAAAACTCATTTCTGTTTTTTGTTTTTTCATCTCCCCAAGAAGTAACTGACTAAAATAGACTGAAAATGCATCTATAAAATCAGGTGTCAATTGTAGGATGGATAGCTTCTGTTGGTCTCCACTATGCCTTAGTAAAGAGATTTTCTTAATGTCGTTAATGGAGTACATTTAAAGCCCCTTGGAAGTAAATTTATTTTTAAGTGAACCTTCTGGAACAAGCCCAAAATGGCGACTATCAATACCAGCAGTACGATTGTCAGAAAGAGCGAAGTAGTAACCACTAGGAATGTCGATAGTGGTAAATAGTTCCCCATTAGATTGTTCTTTCAAGAACGGGTAGTTGAAAATCACTGAACTGTACGATTTTATTTTAGCCTCATTTGCAAAAGCCTTTTTGTCTGGCTCGTAAACTGAGTATGCTTTTTTTGCAAAAGAAACCACGTAAGGGTGGCTCCAAATTACCGAACCTTTGCTTTTTGCCAGTTTACTGGTTAAGGAAAATGAAACGAGTTGTTTATCAGGCTTAGTATCAACAGCGATCCCGTTTAGCTTAACTAATTGCCCGCTATTTGTGTTGAAAATTAATTTATCACCTGGAATACCAATTATTCTTTTTACATAAGGGGCATCGGCAGTTTTTCCACCAGGGTAAGTAAGCTTGTCTGAAGTAATTGCAAAAATGTCATGGCGATTAACTTCATCCCAAAGTGCAATTGATGAGTATGAATGACCCGGCTGAATGCTAGGCAGCATTGATATACCTTCAATTTTATAAGTAGGAAAGAAGTAGTTAACTGTATATAGAGATACAGCCGCAGTTGTTGCGATAGCTGTTGTAACAGCTATATATTTGAAAAGTTTAGCAAGCATAGATATACCTCATCGTAAAGATGATCAGTAATCTTGCATTGCTCTATGCAGATTTGTTTTATTAATTGCAATATAACAAAAGAAATAAACGAAGTCAACTACCTTTGCGTTTGTTTAGGATGTATTTCTTGATGCCTAAATTCATCGCTTCGGCGTTGAGATCATCCAGCTTAAACCAACTTAGCCCACTACTAGATAGGCTTGAATAAAGCCATTCTTTATCAACATAATAAAATTCAATTAGTAATCGGGCATAAATAGAAACAAATGCAGCTCCATGGCCAGAAAAAACATCTTC
>Ga0055584_100006076_pt1 | contig 11833 bp, 10 predicted proteins | sample OSDHelmetaG_FD_58716 | JGI IMG/M metagenome (GOLD analysis project Ga0055584, IMG submission 58716) | Pelagic marine sediment microbial communities from the LTER site Helgoland, North Sea, for post-phytoplankton bloom and carbon turnover... | ecosystem: Environmental > Aquatic > Marine >... | reverse complement strand
CATCTGACTTATGGGAAGGTTTCGGGGGATGATAAACTAACTGATGAATTTTTCAGGAGTTATCGAAATCTAAATTTTAAATCCAATATCTGGGAGTTAGGAACTAATTTTGAATTTGCATTTGTGAGAGAACAGCCCGGACACAGATACCGTCTTAAAGGTGTTCGAGGAAGAAGAGGATTCGAGATTGCTATTTATGGATTTGTTGGAGTTACGGCCTTTCACATGAACCCAAAAGGAGAGTTGAATGGAGAATGGCATGAACTTCAACCACTGGGGACTGAAGGACAAGGTGTGCCGGGTTCAGGAAAGAGCAAATACAAGCGGTTGCAATTAGCCATACCGGTAGGCATTGGATTTAAATACAACTTCGATAGACAGTGGGGAATTCAGCTGCAATATGGAATAAGGAAAACATTTACTGATTACATTGATGATGTAAGTACTGAATACTATAGTAGAGCTGAGATACTACAGTCGAATGGGCTGTTGGCGGCACAAATGGCTGATAAGTCCAGTGGAGAATTTGAAAAGATAACCAAACCTGGTGAACAACGTGGCGATTCCAGTAACAAGGATACTTATATGTTCGCAATAGTAAGTGTGGTGTATAAATTCACTACAGGGCGTAGAGCATATCCATTATTCTAATTCATAAAATAAAAGTCTGTAAAAAACGTTTTAAGCTGGTTGTACCATTCCATGATTATTAAAACTTTCAGATTAGCGTTTATCCTCTTCTTATTTTCTAACCTTTCCTTTGGCCAGTCATCTGAGTTTGGGTTACTTTTAGGTTTTTCAAGTTATAAAGGTGAGCTAAGCAGTAGCCTTTTCAATACTAAGTTTTGGAAACCGGCAGTTGGGATCATGTATAAACGTAACATGAACAGCCATTGGAGTTATAGGCTAGGTATTAATTATGGTACTATTGTCGGTGACGATGCCGAATCTAAAATTGAATATAATCAACGCAGAAATCTTTCATTCCGATCCAGGGTTCTTGAATTCAATGGGATGTTTGAGTTCAATTTTTTCCCTTATCAAATTGCGAAAGCTACTTCAAAGTGGACGCCATATATTTTCGGAGGTATTGCAGTATATAGATTCAATCCTCAGGCACAACTTGGCGACGATTGGTATGACCTTCAACCTTTGGGAACGGAAGGACAAGGAACTACATTATACCCAGATAGTGATAAATACAAACGAGTTGCTTTTGCCATTCCCGTAGGTGGAGGGGTCAAGATTAAGTTTTCTCGAAGATTTGGTATTGCATTGGAGGCCGGAGCCAGAAGGACCTACACGGATTATCTTGATGATGTTAGCACTACTTATGCCGATAAGGACATTTTATTTGCTCAGAATGGTGAGTTATCAGCCATTTTATCTGATAGAAGTATCGATGGACAAGCTGTCAACAATACCAATCGCCAAAGAGGGGACTCATCCAACAAGGATTGGTATATGTTCGGTGGTATCACTTTGACATTCACTCTCTCCAAAAAGTATGTCGACAACTGTTCTCCATTCAAAGGAAAGTTACGATAGCTTCAGTTAAGAGGCTGTCAATGGCCTGATTTTATTAACTTTGCACCTCATTACAGGCATGAGTACTCATACTTCTATAGATTCTTCCAGTTTACCTGAACATATTGCCATTATCATGGATGGGAATGGCAGATGGGCCAAGCAGAAAGGTAAAGTAAGGACCTTCGGGCATCAGAACGGTGTTGAAGCAGTTAGAGATACTGTAGAAGCATCAGCTGAGCTTGGAATCAAGTTTTTATCGCTTTATGCATTCTCCACTGAAAATTGGAAAAGACCTAGATGGGAGGTTAATGCCCTGATGGAATTATTAATAGATACTATTTCTAAAGAAACTAAAACATTGATGGATAATGACATCAAGCTCAGGGCCATCGGTGATATAAATAGTTTACCCAAGAAGTGCAAGAAACAGCTTCAGGAAACGTTAGATAAAACAAGTTCAAATAATAGAATGACCCTGATCCTGGCATTAAGCTATAGTTCAAGATGGGAAATTACTGAAGCCGTACAGTCAATTGTATCAAAAATAATGAGTGGTGAAATAGAACAGAGAGAAATTGATGATTCACTTATTTCTCAAAATTTGTGTACATCATTTTGTCCTGATCCTGAATTGTTGATTCGCACCAGTGGGGAATACAGGATAAGTAATTTTATGCTCTGGCAGATAGCCTATACTGAATTGTATTTTACTGACAAACTTTGGCCCGACTTTCGTCGAGCCGACCTTTTCGAAGCTATCATTGATTTTCAGAAGAGAGACCGCCGCTATGGGATGGTAAAAGAAACCGAAACCAAAAACTAGAATGCCAACCAGATATTTACTCGTTTTCTTCATCTACGTTTTATTGTTTGTCCCATTGGCAATACAAGCCCAGGTACAACTGAATGATGACACTGAAGATGCAATTGATTACTCAAATCCAAGAGAGTATGAGATAGGTGGAATAACTGTTACTGGTATAAAATATCTGGATGTTAATGTACTCAAAACATTATCTGGCCTCAAAGTAGGAGATAAAGTAATGGTTCCGGGAGATGATTTCTCTCAGGCAATTGAAACTTTATGGAAGCAGGGCCTGCTGTCAGATATTAAAATTATTGCAACCAGGATTGAAGATAAAACCATCTTCCTTGAATTCAGACTTCAGGAAAGACCCAGATTATCAAGGTTCAGTTTTAAGGGAGTTACCAAGTCGGAAGCAGATAAGCTACGTGAAAGGATCAAGCTCGTAACAGGAAAGATCATCACAGAAAATCTGATAATGTCAACCAAAAACGAAGTTGCAAAGTATTATATCGATAAAGGTTATCTGGATGTTCAAGTTGATATGATCTCACAGGATGAAGCCGAAATTGGGAATAGCCAGATTATAATTATAACAGTTACTAAAGGTCCACGGATAAAGATCAAAGAGATAAAATTTTATGGAGTAGAAGCATTACAATCCAACAAGCTTCAAAGTTCCATGAAAGATACTCGTGTAAAGAGATGGTATAGTTTCTTTTCTGTTTCAAAGTTTATTGATAAAAATTATCAGAAGGATAAAGAGAAGGCTATTTCTAGGTACTATGATGCAGGTTATCGTGATGCACGTATTGAATGGGATACCGTTTATAGGAATCCCGGAAATACTGTTACGATAGAAATGAGAATAAAGGAAGGAGAGCAATACTATTTCAGAAATATCAGATGGATTGGGAACACTAAATACTCGGCATTCGAACTAAGTCGCATGCTTAATATTAATAGAGGTGATGTCTTTGATCAACGAAGACTCGACGAAGGCCTTTTTGGTAGTGCATCAGGAAGAGATATCACTTCGCTATACATGGATCATGGATATTTATTCTTTCAGGTAAACCCAGTTGAAGTAATGGTAGAAGGAAACAATATCGACTATGAGATGAGGGTCTATGAAGGTAAGCAGGCGAGAGTGAATCGTGTTACCATCACTGGAAACACTAAAACAAATGATAGGGTTATCATGCGTGAAATAAGAACTCAGCCAGGTCAGCTGTTCAGCAGAGCTGATATTATAAGAACACAAAGGGAATTGGCGCAATTGGGTTATTTTGATCAAGAAAAACTAGGTGTGAATCCAAAGCCGAACCCAGAGGATGGAACAGTAGATATTGAATATGTAGTGGAAGAAAGACCCTCCGATCAGCTTGAACTTTCAGGTGGCTGGGGTGCCGGGCAGATCGTCGGTACACTTGGTTTATCATTCAATAATTTCAGCGCCAGGAACTTTTTCAAAAAGGGAGCATGGAATCCTTTACCTGCAGGAGATGGTCAACGACTCAGTTTAAGAGTGCAAACTGATGGCAAATTCTATCAATCTTATAGCGCATCTTTTACAGAGCCCTGGTTGGGAGGTAGGAAGCCAAATTCACTTTCTGTTTCAGTTTATAGATCGGTACAAACTAATGGTCTGAAAAAAACAGATATAAACCGGCAATCGATCTCGATCAACGGAATATCAGTCGGACTTGGGCAAAGGTTACAAAGACCCGATGATTTCTTCAGCGTATTTCATCAGGTCAGTTTTCAACGATACGAACTTGATAATTATAATACCACCTTTTTGTTTCGAGATGGATTTTCCAACAATCTGAGTTTTTCAGAAACAATATCTCGTAATAGTATTGATGCACCCATTTATCCAAGGATCGGGTCTAAAGTATCATTCACATTACAATTCACTCCACCATATTCATTGGTGAATAATATAGATTACAAAACCGTTTCCGATCAGGAGAAGTATAAGTTCATTGAGTATCACAAGTGGAAATTTGAATCTCAATGGTTTGCTCCAGTGGCATGGAACAAACTAGTGCTCTATACGAGGCTGAACTTTGGATTCCTAGGTTATTACAATGAAGACATTGGGGCATCGCCATTCGAGAGGTTTTACCTTGGAGGAGATGGCCTTTCAGGTTTCTCATTAGATGGCCGGGAGATCATAGCACAGCGAGGATATCCTAATAATTCCCTCAATCCACCCGGTGGTGGCACAATTTATGATAAGTATACCTTAGAACTCAGGTATCCACTCTCACTAAACCCTGCAGCAACAGTATATATACTGGGTTTTGTGGAGGCCGGGAACGCCTTCAACCGATTCAGAGATTATAGCCCTTTTGATCTAAAAAGAGCTTATGGAGGAGGTGTAAGGATATTCTTGCCAATGTTTGGATTACTGGGATTAGACTGGGGCTATGGTATAGATAATATTCCTGGAACAAGAGGTAGAAGTGGCGGACAATTCCACTTCACTATAGGCCAGCAGTTGTGAAAATTGTATAAATTTGCGAACTCTTAAAAATTACTCAAAATGAAAAGGTTAACAGCGATTTTAGCGTTCATGGTTTTGTTGATGCCATTGACTTCTTCTGCACAAAAATATTGTTGGATAGACACTGAATATATTCTTGAAAATATTCCTGAATACAAAGCGGCACAACAGCAATTAGATCAGTTGTCGATTAGTTGGCAAAAGGATATTGAAGAGAAGTACGCTCATATTGATAAGCTTTATAAGGATTTTCAAGCCGATCAAATCCTGTTAACTGAGGATATGAAAAGGAAACGTGAATCAGAGATCATTGACAAAGAAAAAGCAGTTAAAGAATTTCAAAAGCAAAAATTCGGATACGAAGGGGAGATTTTCAAAAAGAAACAAGAACTCGTAAAACCACTCCAAGATAAAATCTACAATGCTATAAAGAAAATGGCAGTTGATAGGAGTTATGCCGTTGTGTTTGATAAATCCAGTGATCTTATCATGTTATACTCAAACCCAAGATATGATAAAAGCGATTACATTCTTGAGCAACTTGGCTATACGGTGAACAAAGGAGATGGAGGAAGCTCTTCCGAAAGTAAAAGTGGAACTTCTTCACCTAGGAATGCACCCGCTCCTTCAGGTGGTCAACCAAGTCCGGGGTCTCAGGAATCAGATATAAAACCAAGATAATACACTTATATATTTAAAGAAAAAATGATGATTAAAACTATTAAACTAAGTGCGCTGATAATGTTATGTTCAGTTTTGGCACTCAATGCTCAAACTTTGAAATTCGGGCATATAAATTCTACTGAACTATTGGCAATGATGCCAGAAACAAAGATGGCGGATTCCACCTTACAAACTTTTGGAAGATCTTTGGAGAATCAGTTAAAGACGATGACCAATGAATATCAGAGTAAAATATCTGATTATCGTGCTAATGAAGCTACTATGGCAGAACCGGTAAAGCAGGCAAAAGCACAGGAAATAGGTGATCTGGAACAAAGAATTCAGGAATTCCAGGATTCGGCACAGCAATCCATTCAAAAAAAGAAAGAGGAATTGTATACTCCTATTGTGAAAAAAGCAGAAGATGCCATTAAAGATGTTGCTAAGGATAAGAAGTACTCATATATTTTCGATACTAGTGTTGGAGTTGTATTATTTGCGCAGGAATCAGATAATGTAATGCCTGCCGTTAAAGCAAAGTTGGGATTGAAATAGCACTATTGAAAACTTATAATTTAAGGTCATCCTGTTTAGGGTGACTTTTTTTTATCTTGATGGTTTAATTTTTAGGATACTAAAGGTTTTTGTGAATGAATTCACCAATTGGAATATTCGATTCAGGTATAGGAGGTTTGACCGTTGCAAACGCAATCAAGGATTTGCTACCAATGGAGCGAATTATCTATTTTGGAGATACTGCTCATTTACCATACGGCGATAAATCGCCTGCTTCAATAAAGGCTTACTCAATCAGAATCGCAGATTACTTGATTTCCAAGAATTGTAAGATAATCGTGATAGCATGTAACAGTGCCTCTTCAATTGCCTATGAGTCTGTAAAATCACATGTTGGAAATACTTGCCCGGTTGTCGATGTAATTCGACCTGTGGTGAATAAGGTTGGTAAATTAAAAGGGGTATCAAAAGTTGGTGTGATTGGTACCAGAGCTACAATTCGTTCTGGAGAATACATGAAGCAACTACAGGCAGTCAATGGCAACCTGGAAGTTGCATCATTGACCACACCATTATTGGCTCCTATGATTGAAGAAGGATTTTTTAATAATAAGATCAGCAAAACTATAATCAACAGCTATTTGTCAAAAAAGAAATTGAGTGATATTGAAGTACTGATCCTGGCATGCACACATTACCCTTTGATAATGGATGAGATTAAGGAGTATTACAACAATGATGTCAAGATCATCAACAGTGCAGATATTGTAGCAAAGAAGGTCAAAGACACTTTAAAAAGAAGACTCCTTCAAAGTAAAAGAAAATCAGGTAATCACAGTTTTTATATTTCTGATTATACTTTATCATTCGAGAAAAGCACCAAGTTGTTTTTTAATGGTAAAATAAAGTTGGAAGAACTTAATCTGTGGCCGTGAGCTAATAGAGTAAAAAAGCAATACCGAGGAATAGCAATCCACATATTATAATTAAGATTGAATAGGCTACGGTTAGGATGAACAGCTTAAGAGTAGTTTTCTTCCAGGATTGCTCAAACACATTTCTAAATGCAATAAATGTATATCCAATAAGTGTTATTCCTACAAGCAATTCAATGTCGTAATTTACAATCCATTTTATAAGTACTCCTAACGTAAAAATTAGAAATACAAAGGAATGAATGTGAAACGAAAAAATGAGGTGATCTATATAGTACTTGTCGTGCCTATAGTATAACAACTTCATTAAAAGTGCAAATACAGGCATCAGTGCAAAAATGATCCATGGCAACTTTTGAACAAGATAAGTTGCGAATTTTTTCCGGTCAAAGTTTACCGTTTTCATCAGCCATGAATAAATCAGCCTGTTCCAAATATTATTTTTAACTTCTAGTGAATCTAGAATGACATCAATATCAGTTATACCGTTATTTACGAATTCTGTTAATTTTTGATAGGATATATCAGAATTGTTAATACTGATGGTGGTATTCGTTGAATCTGTGGCAAATTCTTCAAGAATAGTTTCTAAGGAATCATTATTGTTATTTATTTCACGTTCGTTAACGAAATTTGTAGTGTCAAGACTGAAATTGACAGGTATGTTTGACTCAATGTTGGAGTTGCCAATATTTAGTGAGGCTAATAAAAAATATCCAACTACAATGGAAAGGAATAAACGAGCAGGATGAAGGTATTTCATCCGTTTTCCCTTTATGAATTCAATTGTAAGGAAACCTGGCCTAAAAATTAGTGGCCGAAGGCTTCCTAGTACTTTTGAGTCGAGAGATAGGAAATTTTGAAGAATGTCAAACAACACCGTAAGAATAGGTTGTCTTTTATTATCATTCTCCTGTCCACATACCTGGCAAAAATTATCTTCCGGTTTAAGTGGTTTCTGACAATTTAAGCAATGGTCAGATTTTATTCTCTTACGCGCCAAAATTTTGTTTTTATTTTAAGTCTTCCTGTTTGTACCATGATGCATACATCTTATAGTTATTGGATATACGCTCGTTTATGGTTTTGAAATGTTCTGGAGTCATTTGCTTCACCTTCCTTGCGGGCACACCGGCATAAATACTTCCCGGTTCAACAATCGTATTTTCAAGAACTACAGCTCCGGCTGCTATCATTGAATTCTTGCCGATAACTGCATGGTCCATAACTATCGCTCCCATGCCGATGAGAACATTGTCCTCAAGAGTACAACCATGTACGATTGCTGAATGTCCAATTGATACGTTATTACCTATAATGGTTTTAGCTTTCTTATATGTGCAGTGAATAACGGCTTGATCCTGTACATTTACATTATTCCCGATACTAATCGAATGTACATCACCACGAAGAACTGCATTGAACCAGATTGAGCAGTCATCGCCAATTGTGATCTCACCTGTTAGTGTTGCATTTGGGGCAAGAAAACAATTTTTACCTATGATTGGTTTCTTTTCATTTACGGTAAGAATATAAGCCATTTAATTACGTTTTGGTTACGAATATAGTACTAAGTACGCTATAATGATAAGGATGGAATTTCATAACTTTACATTGTGAACATTAAGAACCTATTTCAGGTGCTCGTTTTGGGTACTTCAGTTATACTGTTTTCATCTTGCAAAAAGGATGGCACTTTTCCTGTCACTCCTGTAATCGAGTATGAAAGTTTGATAAAATATACCTCGGTATCAAATAATGACTCTCTTGAACTGGTATTTGGTTTTACAGATGGCGATGGAGATATAGGATCGCCAGCTTCAAATACATCATCAAGAGATATCTTTATTAAACTGTTTGAAATGGTTAACGGTGTTTTTATAGAAGCCACGCTTGCAGCACCTTTGGAATACAGAATGCCTTACCTTGAACCAGCAGGAAATAATAATTCTCTAAAAGGCTCAGTGAGAATAAATATTGATTATAATATTCTGAAAGTAAATGATACGATCAGGTATGAATTATTTATTAAAGACAGAGCTGATCATCAGAGCAATACAATTACTACTGGTACTATCATTACAAGGGTTGAATAGTGTTATTCTTTTATAGCAAATCCATTAGGTGCTATCCCAGCCTCAGCTGAATCTACTACAGTACCTGAAAATCCTATCTTGAAGATCAAACCATTTTGACTAAAACTTGGAGCAAATCCAGCATAGATCATGCTACTTGTGTGATCGATATCAAGTCCGTAGAATTTTTTTGTATTGAGCATGGTTAAATTCACAGGCATAGAGCCAGTATCAAAACTGAATATGCTCCCGGTATATCCATCAATTCCTTTTAATAGTAGCATCTTCCCATCTGTTGAACTATATGTTAATTTAACTGGGTGGTCGGCAGATTGAAATGTTTGGGATCCAATAACAGTATTTGTTGCAGGTTCTATCATCCACAAGGACCCTGCAATGTCATCAGCTGTTCCTCCTGTATAATCAGGACCAGTTGATCCTCCACACAAGACCCATAGCTTTCCATTATTATCAAGTTGAATACTATTTGGATTTAACCCAACAACTAGAGTGGTGTCAACCATTTGTGTGCTAAGGTCTATAATGGTTACAGTGCTGTCGCTCGACCAACCACCTACATTACAAACAAAGAGTTTGTTGTTGATAATCATAAGTTGTTCAGGTCCATTTCCTGTGGATATATTAGCAACAATTGAATTGCTGTTGAGGTCTATCACTTTAATTTCATTGTCGAACCAATCACTTACATAGCCCTTGTTTCCCATTCCAATAAAATATCTTGGACCTGAAAATCCGGTGATGGTTGCTATGGATGAACAATTTTCAGCATTAACGACCTCAATTTTTTGAGAATTATTAACAACTATATATCCTTTGCCCTCATGGATGGCCATTGATTGAGCAACATCTCCTACAGGAAAATTATTGGTAGAAAAGAAAATATTATTGGATATGGAGCCTGAATTTATATCATAATATGAGATGGATGCATCACTGTTACCGAAGGCTCCTTCATTGACTATATAGATGCCATGCCCGGTGATAGGTCCTGCTCCGTTGTTGTTTGAGTCTTTTTTACATGACACAAATGCTATTGCAATTATGGTTGCGATTATTGTGGTAGTGAAACATTTCATTTTAATAGAGTCTAAATTGGTTTTGATAAGTTTAAGTTGAATCCTGCACGATACCAACGACCTGGCATAGGTCGCCATGCTATAGTTTGATAGGTTGTGTTAAAGACATTATTTATATCAGAGAATAAATTCAATTGTAAATTTTTGATTCTAATTGATTTTTGAATTTTAACATTCCCGATTTGATAGCCATCAATCCATTGTGAGTTATCGATTCGGGTATACTGCTGCCCGTTCATTGAATGTGAATAGTTGAATACGAAACCTTTTAAAGCTATTTCAATTGCAAACCCACCCTTATGTTCAGGTACATATGTCAACTGCTTGCCAATGCTAGATTGAGAATATGGTTCGTCGCTTTCTAGGGTACGAACAGAACAGTAAGTGTACCAACCGTTAAATTTCACTTTTGTAGAGCCTAATTCGAATCTTTTACTGGCAGACAGTTCAACACCTTCACTCGATACTTTTTTTATATTTTCAGGAGAATAAAATCCTCCCGATAAAGGGTGCCATTTAATCCAATCATTTATCTGCATATTGAAATATGAAACCACCACATCGATTTGGTCATTTTTACTTTTCAATTTGAAGCCACCATCAAAATTGTATCCATATTCAGGTAATAGATCTGGATTTCCTCCCGGGACCCAATAGAGGTCATTCAATGTTGGAAGATTGAAGTGATTTCCACCTGAAACATACACTGAAAGCAGGCTGTCAATTAAAAAATACTCAGATTCCAGGTGGAATATTAAAGGTGGGTTCTCAATATTTGTAATTTCTTTTCGAATGCTAAACCCAGTCTTAGAACTTGCTGTGGGATTGTAAGTAATCCCACTATAAATAGAATGAATGCTTCTGTTCTTTTTGCCATCATATTCAGCAAAAGCTGCTGATGCATTGCTATAGGAATACCCGCCAGTGATCATGATATTTTGATTAACACTATGAGTGATATCAGCATCGGCAAAAATATTTTTTACATCATAACCTACATCTATTTCATAAGTATCATCTTTGTATACCTGATTTTCATTAAACCATGCACCTCCAATCTTAAAAGTCGTATTGTTTTTTCTCCATTGATACTTTAGGTAGGATCTAAATAGACTGTCCTTCTGACTGGCTATTGAATTTGGTGTAGTCATTAGTGGTGGAATCTGACGTTCTGTTACCTGATACCAAATTCCAGCCTTTATAGTGTTATGTTTGTTAATCTTATAAGCAAGATCCTGCATAACTCCTAATTCTTTCATTTCAGCATTACTTTGCCGCACTTCAGGTTGGTCGATCTGTGCAGTATTAGTAAATGTGAAGTTGTTTTTCGAATTAGTATAAAATATTTTTGTTGTACTCTCAAGAGTCTGTCCTGAATAGTTCAGATGAATTCCGGAGTTGTAGCTTTCAAAGCTTCCTGCAACGCCAAATAAATCAACCGACATGGTATTATTGAACATTGGGTCTTTGTTGTTTAATAATAAAACACCTCCAATTGAAGAGTTGCCGGACATGGTGCTTCTGCTTCCTCCTATGTATGCAAGTTCAGAAAAGGATTGTACCGGGACAATTGAAAGGTCGCACATTCCTAGTGAGGATGAATTCAAATTGAAACCATTCCATGAAACCTGAGTATGGCGTGGTTCCAGCCCCCTAATGCTGAGAGTTGAAGATCCACCAAATCCATAACTTCTGATGTG
>Ga0055584_100006073_pt1 | contig 11836 bp, 9 predicted proteins | sample OSDHelmetaG_FD_58716 | JGI IMG/M metagenome (GOLD analysis project Ga0055584, IMG submission 58716) | Pelagic marine sediment microbial communities from the LTER site Helgoland, North Sea, for post-phytoplankton bloom and carbon turnover... | ecosystem: Environmental > Aquatic > Marine >... | reverse complement strand
TACGCCATGAGTCGCTCTCTTTCTCTTGAAAGAGAAGAATCGTTATATTTAGACGTTCAGGATTTTAAAGGCTACATGCTGCATAATGGTTACGAATTGAAGCGCGTATTTGATATCAATACGCAACTCGCAGGTAGCGTGGAACTAAAAAAGGTATTGGGATGGCGCGCACACTCACTAGTTAGAAGGAAATTATACAACCCTAAGCTGAGTAAGTGTAGGGGAAGAAGCATGTTCGTGGATACACAGTTCAGTTCTTGGTGCCAACTAAAAGATGTGCCGAATGACTGTTATTTGATGGGCAACTGGCAGACAGAATCTTATTTTAAAAACTTTCAAGAAGTTATCCGTGACGATTTTTCATTCAGGTTTTTACCCGATGGCCCTAATGTTACATTGGTCAATCAGATCAGTAAAGTCGCTGCAATAAGTTTGCATGTGCGAAGGGGGGACTATGTAGCTAATCCTTCCTCGTTGGCTTTTCATGGTTTATGTTCTCTGGATTATTATCGACGAGCAATTAACTATATTTCTGATAGGGTGGACAATCCCGTCTTCTATATATTTTCAGATGATATTCTTTGGGCTCGAGAAAACTTACAACTTAAACACCCATGTCATTATATTAAACATAACAAAGGTATAGAAAGCTATAATGATATGCGCTTGATGAGTCTATGTCAGCATCATATTATAGCCAATAGTTCCTTTAGTTGGTGGGGGGCGTGGCTTAATCCGAGGGAAGATAAAATTGTAATAGCTCCTCAGGCCTGGGTTTTGGGTGATTTTGACACTTCAGACATAGTTCCAGATGCTTGGGTACAGCTGTGAATTACATGTTATAGACTGTTTACTTAAAATTTTTTTTAGATAATGTAATTGTTTAATGAGTCAGAATTTAACAAAAATTAGTGTGTGTATCCCTGCCTACAACAGGCCGGATTTATTGACATCCTTGCTCGACTCGATTTTGAGTCAAAAATATACTAACTATGAAATTGTGATTTGTGAAGACGCATCTCCAATGCGAGATCAAATTCGAAATATTGTTGATGAGTATAAAATTAAATGGCCTGAAATTTTTCATTATTATGAAAATGAAAAAAATCTTGGTTACGATGGCAATATACGTAATTTAATAACTAAATCGAGTGGCGATTATTGTTTCTTTATGGGCAATGATGATCTTATGTATCCAGATGCATTGAGAACAGTAGCTTTAGCTATTTCTCGTCATGATAATATTGGTGTCGTATTAAGAACCTATGCATCATTCGACGAAAGGCCCGAAAATATAAATCAAATTTTTAGATATTTTGAGAATGAAGCCTTTTTTCCTGCTGGACCAGATACCATTACAACCTTTTACAGGCGCTCAGTTGTGATTTCTGGTTTGGTGATTAACCGAGATGGGGCGTTAAAATATAGTACCAATATCTTTGATGGAACACTCCTGTATCAACTCTATCTTGTTGCCAATATCCTGACTGAAATGAATGGTGTATTCAGCCCAAAAGTTTTAGCACTTTATCGTAACGGCGGTATTCCAGATTTTGGAAATAGTGAAACTGAAAAAGAAAAGTATGTTCCGAATAATCAAACACCTGAATCCTCAATCCATTTTATGAGAGGAATGTTCGAAATAATTAAGTGGACCGAAAAAAAAAGAAATATACAAATTGTGAAACGCATTACTACTGATATAGGAAACTATTGTTATCCAATTTTATCTATTCAGTCAAAACAGCCCACTGCTATATTTTTAAAATATGGTTGGCATTTAGGAGCTCTGGGTCTTTGGAAAAACAAGATGTTTTATTTATATTTTCTTTTACTCATTGTACTGGGGCCTAAACTTGTTGATCGAATAATTCAATTTATTAAGAGATATATCGGTTATACCCCAGTGATAGGAAAAATTTATCGTGGAGATTTACCGTGAGAATTCTTGTGGCGGGTGATTGGTATTCTGATGTGCATGAAGAAGGTGTCGCACAGGCGTATCAAGCGCTTGGCCATGAAGTTTTTAGTTTTAAATGGAATAAATATTTTGAAATCAGATCTCTGTCATTAAGTGCAAAAATCATAGGATTTGTGTATAAATTTCAAAACAAATTTATTTTAGGACCAGTTATTTTAAATATAAATAGGGATTTTAAAAAAAAAATTGACGAGTTTTCTCCTGACTTAGTATCCATATATCGTGGCACTCATATCACAAAAAATACGTTACGTTTTATTAAAAAACGGTATCCAAAAATTATCTTCATAGCTCATAATGAAGATGACCCTTTTACTGGCAATCATCCTTTTTGGTTATGGAGGCACTTCCTGGCCTCGATACCAGAGTATGACCTTGTCTTGGCTCACAGAGAGCGTAATATAATGCAATATGAGAATATTGGTGCTAAAAAAGTAAAATTTTTACGCTCCTGGTATGCTCCTTTAAGAACACATTCAGTTACATTGTCTGAAAAAGATAAATTACATTTTGAGTGTGATGTAGTGTTCGCGGGTCACTTTGAGGCAGATGGAAGAATTGCGTTATTAGAAGAAATCGTAAAAAGTGGAATAAAACTTAGAATATTTGGGCCAGGAAAATACTGGGATCCAGTGCTTTCAGATTCTGAGTTGTTACGACATTTGGTCCCAGTGAAAACCGTGTGGGGTGATGATTATAATAAGTCCTTATGTGGATCAAAAGTTGCGTTGTGTTTTTTTTCACGTTTAAATCGTGACACTTATACGCGGAGATGCTTTGAAATTCCTGCAACAAAGACAATGCTTCTTTCTGAGTATTCAGATGAGCTGTCTGGTTTATATAAAGAAGGGAGAGAGGTTGACTTTTTTAGATCTAAAGAAGAATTAATGCACAAGTTGCGGCTATACATAGAAAACGATTCCCTCCGTAAGTCAGTGGCTTTGGCAGGCTTCAATCGTGTGCTTTCAGATGGGCATGATGTGGTGTCAAGAATGAAACTTGTTGTTGAATGGGTTGCAGATATAAAAAAACAATATGATCAGTAATAATTTAGATGCTCTTATCTCTAGAATAAGTTCGAATATCATGCATCACACTGAAATATTTTTTTTATTTATGTGATTTTTTTTGTGGACACTCGCAGTTGTAACGTTTGATAAAAGGGGACGAGTAAGAAAGCATAATTTTTTGTTTTTACTTTCCTCGTTACCGATAGCGGGATTCACTCTATTAAGACTATTTGGGCCTACGCGTGATGATCTGGGTTATCAAAGTATTTTTTATAATTTGGATATAATGTACTTGCTTAATAAGATAAGTAATCTTCGAGATCCAATGTGGTATCTAAGTGTTTACCTAATAAAAATAATATGGTCTGACCCTAGGCCTTGTTTTAAAATTAGTAATTTTTAATAAATTCCCTAGAAATACTAAATTCCTTGTTCTATTTATGTACGTATGTATTTACTGGCAGTTACACGATTTAACACAGTTTAGAACTTCAATGTCAGTATTATTTTTTCTAGCCTTTTTTACTTTGTTAGTATTAATAAAATAAAAATTGCTAAATTGTATCTAATTTTAACTCCTCTGGGGCATCGTCAATCGCTTGTGAATGTACTTTTGATTCTAGGGTTTTATATTAAAAACTTATCAAACTTTTTTTATATCAATATGTGTAGTTCTACTTATACTTATTCAATTAGGATTATATCGGAATTTAGAAAAACGTAATTCATTTGCATTGAATTACGTTAGTACCGTAGGTAGATTTACAGAGATATTGCACGCTTTTAATTCGTATTATTTGCTTATGGAAAGCGTGGCCTCTACACTGTACCGAAACCCTCCCCTGATTTTAATATTATCTAGATTGATTTATGGTATTGTTTCTTACCAAAAAAAAATCATATATTTCAAAAAATAATAAAACTGTCACAGGTATCAATTCTTCTAGGGTAGGTTTAGCTTTTGTATGTTTGCTGTTTTTAGGGATAGTCTATTTTATTAAATTTAATGTTGTTTGGTCCATATGGGATTTATCAATTCTTGGTTGATCATACTCTGTTAATATAAAGCATATACTTAATTTGTGATCTTATTTTAGCCATATGTTAGGTGAGCATATGGCTTGTAATATAACGGTAGGAAAATAGAGTAATATTTTTGCTTGCATGATTGACAACTGTTTTTATCTTTTTCTGAGGTTTAGCACTATAATTAACTAAGGTTTTTTAATAAGTGTAACAGGAATAATTTTTTCAAGGTCTAGCGGCCCTATTTTAGATAAGTAGATGTAATTATGAGAGATAGTTTTTTTTATAGATATTTTGATGAAAATGTATTTATTTGTTTGATAACAAGTATACTTTATATTAAGCAGATTAATTATTTTGAATATGAGACTGCACGAGAATTTTTTGTTAAGCGCTCAAATTTTTTTACCTGCGAGGTCGCATGAAAATCTTGGTAACAGGCGGGGCTGGTTATATTGGTTCGCATACTTGTGTAAATTTGCTTGAAGAAGGGCATCAAGTCGCCGTTTTGGATAACTTCTGTAACAGTTATATAGAGGTTATTGAGCGCATTGAGTTGATATCCGATCGTAAGATCAAAATCTTTAAAGCGGATGTGCGAGATCAAGTGGCAGTCGAAAGAGTGTTCGATTGTTTTGCACCTGATGCAGTATTCCATTTTGCTGGACTTAAGGCTGCAGGTGAGTCTGTGCAATACCCATTATCCTACTATGATTATAACTTATTGGGTAGTATTCTGTTATTGAAAATTATGTCTAAGAAAAATGTAAAACGTTTGATTTTCTCTTCATCAGCCACCGTTTACGGTAACGTGATTGAAGTACCTATTAGTGAAAATGCGGTAATTGCTCCAATTAACCCATATGGTCAAACAAAGGCTATGATTGAAAAACTATTTACTGATTTAGTCAGTTCTGATTCAAGCTGGAGCATTGTATGCTTGCGTTATTTTAATCCGGTGGGAGCTCATAAAAGCGGTTTAATTGGAGAAAGCCCTAATGGGATTCCTAACAACTTAGCACCCTATATAATGCAAGTGGCCTTGGGGAAATTAAACGAATTAAAGGTTTATGGTGGAGATTATGCAACGCCAGATGGCACTGGAATTCGTGATTATATTCATGTCATGGATTTAGCAGATGGTCATTTAGCTGCATTGAATTATGTTACAACCCATTTTGGTATGCTTGCTGTCAATCTTGGAACTGGTCAAGGTTCAAGCGTGTTAGAAATACTTGCATCATTTCAGAACTGTTCAGAAAAGTTGATTCCTTATAAGATTGTAGGGCGCCGGTTGGGAGATGTTGCTAAGAGTTTCACTGATCCCTCAAAAGCAGAAAGGCTTCTTGGGTGGACCTCTCAATTAAGTCTGGATACTATGTGTCAAGATGCTTGGCGCTGGCAGTTAAAGAACCCTAATGGATATGATGTCCCGGGTAGTGGGTAGTTAAAGTCACTATGCGTATTTTTATCAATGCACTTTCAGCGCGATTAGGGGGTGGCCAGACCTATTTGCTTAATTTGTTAAAGCATGTCCCCCAAGACATTGACCTAAAGGTGTATGTACTGGTCCAGCCATCCTTCAATCTAGGAGATTTACCCAGCAATGTTACAATATTAAATGAAGAAAAACTTGAGAATCCTTGGAAGCGAGTCATTTGGGAAGAAACTCGATTGATTGAATGCTTAAAAGAATTAAAAATTCAGTTATTTTTCTCGCCCGGTGGGTTGTTGCCAAAAAGATTGCCTGGGAATATACTAACAGTAGTTACCTTCCAAAATATGTTGCCGTTTGACCGCTTGCAGCGGTCAAAATATCCATATGGCTATAGGGCCTTGCGCGATTGGCTATTAGAAAGAGGATTATCCTCGGCTATGCGCAGTGCTGATTTTGTAATTTTTATTTCACAGTTTGCAAAAAGGTTTGTTCATGGGAAGCTTCGAGATATGCACGGGGAGAATGCCGTTGTTCCACATGGTATTCATCCATGTTTTAGGGTGGATAAGAGCGCTCCTTTGGCAAGGCCATCCTGGGCACCTATCGGGAATTATTTTTTATATGTGTCCTGGATCGACCACTATAAGGCTCAATTAGAAATAGTAGATGGATTCCGTTTGTATCGCGAGCAAGGTGGTCAAGGTCAATTGCTGTTGGTTGGAGCAGAATATAAACCATATGGTGACCTCGTCAGACAACAAATTAAAACGTTTGGATTGGAAGCCTTTGTTAAATTAATTGGTAATGTTGCTCATGAGGAATTGCCAGCAGCCTATCAAAATGCACAAATTAATATATTTGCTTCATTCACAGAGAATTGCCCCAATATTTTATTAGAAATGATGGCGTCAGGTCGTCCAGCTTTGGTCTCGAATTGGGGCCCTATGACAGAGTTTGGCGGTGAAGCGGTAGAGTACTTTGATCCATCTCGACCAGAAGATTTTGCCAAAAACCTTAGATCTCTTGTAGATAATAGTGAGCGTCAATGTAATCTTGGTGATGCAGGAATTAAACAGGTTTCAAATTATACCTGGGAACAAGCCTCTTTTATGACGTGGAGCGTCATTGCCAACGTGGGTCAGAGTCAGTACCGTGAGTAGTATAACAATAAAAAGCTTAATGTGTTCTAAAATAATATAGGGTGGACGTTATGTTTAAAGATAAAAAGTTAATTATCACTGGTGGGACAGGTTCTTTTGGAAATTCAGTACTAAAACGTTTCCTACATACCGATATTTCTGAAATTCGTATTTTTAGCAGAGACGAAAAAAAACAAGATGAAATGCGTAAGCGCTATAATCATCCAAAGTTGACTTTCTACCTTGGAGATGTTCGAGATCAACGTAGCCTTGGACAAGCTTTTCGGGGGGTGGATTATTGTTTTCACGCAGCAGCCCTTAAACAAGTGCCATCTTGTGAATTTTATCCGATGGAAGCTGTACGAACCAATGTTCTTGGGACAGAAAATGTATTGGAAGCAGCTATTTATTATGGGTTAAAGCGTGTGGTTTGCTTAAGCACAGATAAAGCAGTTTACCCGATTAATGCTATGGGTATATCAAAGGCAATGATGGAAAAAGTTATGGTCGCTGCTTCCAGAAACCTTGGAAAATCAGATACGGTAATTTGTGGAACAAGATACGGCAATGTTATGGCTTCTCGTGGTTCCGTTATTCCCCTGTTTGTAGAACAAGTGTTAACTAACCGACCAATTTCTGTTACCGATCCTGTCATGACGCGTTTCATGATGACTTTGGAAGATGCGGTTGATCTTGTGGTGTATGCTTTTAAGTATGGTAAAAATGGTGATATTTTTGTACAAAAAGCACCAGCAGCAACCATAGAAGTTTTGGTTCAGGCATTGTTACAATTGATGGGTAAGGCTGATCATGAAGTTCGTGTAATTGGTACGCGGCATGGCGAGAAACTCTACGAGTCTTTACTAAGTCGAGAAGAAAATTTTTCTGCAGAAGATTTGGGGGCCTATTATCGTATTCCCCGTGACTTGCGTGATTTAAACTACGGTAAGTTTGTTGAACAGGGAGAGTTAAAAATTTCTGAAGCAGTGGATTATAATTCGCACAAAACAGAACGCTTAACAGTTGATAGTATGAAATCATTATTACTAAAGCTACCCTCTATACAAGCAGTAGCAACTGGCTGCTTACCACAAGAAGAACTATAGATGAAGGTTTTGGTTACAGGGGCAAATGGGTTTATTGGTAAGAATCTTCTTGTCCATTTATATGAAAAAAATATTGAAGTCATTTCATTCACGCGTCAAATGTCTAGTCAAGAGTTAGGGAGCTCGTTGAAAGATGTTAGTTTTGTTTTTCATTTAGCCGGCTCTAATAGACCCAGTGACGAAGCAGAGTTCAAAATTCACAACTTTGAACTGACTCAAAAGCTCTGTAATTTGATTCGAGATAGTGGGAGGGTTATTCCTGTTTTGCACACATCTTCAATCCAAGCTGAAATGAGTAATGCTTATGGCGTTAGTAAATTAGCTGCTGAAAATGCATTGATTTCACTCGCGGAGGATTCAAATTCTCCTGTGTATTTATATCGTTTATCCAATGTCTTTGGTAAATGGAGTAGACCGAATTACAACTCAGCGGTTGCTACATTCAGCTATAATATTGCCAACAACAAAGTTATTGAAATTAAAGATCCTGATTCTCTTATTAAGCTTGTTTACATTGACGATGTAATAAAAGACTTTTTACGTATATTGGAGGAGCAACCTAAAGGAGTAGTGAGACCAAAGGTTTTACCTGAGCATACGATTACAGTTGGGAGCCTAGCTGATCATATTAGATCATTCAAAGATGGTCGTGAATTATTGTGCATAGGGACAATTGGCATTGGCTTAACGAGGGCACTGTATGCTACTTATTTAAGCTTTCTAAGTCCAGCGCAGTTTTCTTATCCATTACCATCGTATAGCGATGAGAGAGGTAGCTTCGTTGAAGTTCTGAAAACAAAAGACTCTGGGCAATTGTCGTTTATCACGGCACCTTCAGGCATTACGCGAGGGGGCCATTATCATCACTCTAAGAGTGAAAAATTTGTGGTAGTAAAAGGTAGCGCTAAATTTTCTTTCAAACACATAGTTACCGAAGAAGTTTATGAGATACTTTCTGAGAGTAAAAAGACTGAAGTAATTGAAATTGTACCTGGTTGGTCACACGAGATCACCAATGTAGGAAATAGTGAAATGATTGTCATGATTTGGGCAAACGAAATTTTTGATCGTCAACGGCCAGATACTGTTACCTATAAGGATTGAAGATGAAAAAGTTAAAAGTAGTTTCAGTTGTAGGTACCAGGCCAGAAATCATTCGATTGTCTCGTATTTTATGTAGGCTAGATCAGTATTGTGATCATGTGTTGATCCATACGGGCCAGAATTATGACAAGGAATTGAATGAAGTTTTTTTTAAAGATCTTGGATTGCGTCAACCAGATTATTTTCTAAGCTGTGCTGAAAATAGTGCTAGTGCCGCAAATACGATTGGAAATTTAATTACAGCGGTTGATGAGCGATTAGCTGATATTCAGCCCGAGGCAATGCTTGTTTTGGGAGATACCAATAGTTGTCTCTCGGTAATTCCAGCAAAACGAAGAAAAATTCCGATTTTCCATATGGAAGCAGGGAACCGTTGTTTTGATCAACGCGTCCCAGAAGAGTCTAATCGACGGATTGTTGACCATACGGCAGATATTAATATGACGTATAGCTCTATAGCGCGGGAATACCTGGTTCGTGAGGGGTTGCCACCGGATATGGTCATTAAGACGGGAAGTCCAATGTTTGAGGTTTTAGATTATTATAAGCCTCAAATTGAAGCCTCTGATATTTTAACTCGAGTGGCTCTAATATATGATGGGTACTTTGTGGTAAGTGCCCATAGAGAAGAAAATATTGATTGCTCGACAGCATTCTCAAAGCTAGTGAATATTTTAAATTCTGTTGCTGAGAACTATAACCTCCCAGTAATTGTATCCGCGCACCCTCGAACACAAAAACGGATAGATGAAACTTCTACAAAATTCCATAAAGCAGTGCGATTATTAAAGCCACTGGGGTTCAATGATTATATAAAATTGCAACAATCTTCGAAAGCAGTATTGTCAGATAGTGGTACTATCAATGAAGAGTCATCAATTTTGAACTTTCCTGCGCTCAACTTACGAGAAGCTCACGAAAGACCTGAGGGGATGGAGGAGGCTTCTGTTATGATGGTTGGTCTTGAGCTTGAGCGGGTTATGCAGGGCTTGGACATTTTGGCTGATCAACCTCGAGGTTTGGATCGATTGTTAAATCAGGTGGCAGACTACAGTATGCTTAATGTATCTGATAAAGTGGTAAGAATTATACATAGCTATACTGATTATGTTAATAGGGTTGTCTGGAAGAAATACTAATACGATTGATTATTAATATTTCGTAATATTATATAATTTCTTTCAGTAAAGGGTATAAAAACCATTTTAGTTATATTGCTAAAATAAGAATTACGATAGGTTTTTGATAAAGTACTGATACTACTTTCTGGTTCTGTTAAGGAGCCAGAAAATGCAATATTTTTGAATACCTATTTACCGCATCGTTTGAAAAACTTTGCTGATCAAAATAATTGTACACTTATACATATCTCGACTGACTGTGTGTTCTCGGGTCAGAAAAGTGGGTCTTATAGGGAGTCAGACCCCAAAGACGGGTTAGATGTTTATGCTAAAAGTAAGGGGTTAGGAGAAATAGTGTCGTCAAAACATCTAACCTTAAGAACGTCTGGTGTAGGACCAGAGCTTAAAAATGATGTAGAGGAGTTGTTCCATTGGTTTATGAGCCAGACGGGAACTATCGAGGGATTTACCAAATCTATCTGGTTGGGCGTCACAACTATTGAGCTTGCGAGGACTGTTGAATCGGCGATAACAAGGCAAATTATAGGCCTACATAATGTAACTAATAACTCATCTATTAGTAAATATGACTTGCTGTGTTTGATTAAGAAATACACAAAGAAAGATATAAAAATAGTAAAGGTCGACGGCAGAAAAACAGATAAAAGCTTTAGGGATAACAGGAGCGAATTGGGATTCGTTGTTCCTACATATGATCAGATGATAAAAGAAATGGTAGGCCTTGATGAGGGGAATAGAGAGCTATATTCTCATTATTCTATATTGAGCTAACTCTAGTGGCCTCGCTGAATTTTTGTCTACTAATGCCCCCATTGAACCTGTGAAAATTACAGGTTAATTTAAAATTCTTGTGGTTCAATAAGTGGCTTTTTATAAGTCTCTGAATATAAATGGAAAATTGAATGCGTATTGCAATAATTGCAGATTGTTATACTCCTATGACAACATCTTCAGCTGTGATGCTGGAGGATCTGGCAGTCGAACTGCAGATTCAAGGGCACTTCCCTGTTGTTATAGTCCCCGACTCAAACGCCAAAGAGGCTGTGACGCGATCAGTTTCTCAGAATGTTGAGATTATTCGTATTTCATGCCCAAAATCTAAGGATATTGGTTTTATCCGTCGGACTTTAGCCGAAATAGCTATGCCTTTCATAATGCTATGGAGGTTACGTCAAAGCGGAATGCTGGTAAATGAATTTGATGGCATAATTTGCTGGTCGCCATCAATTTTTCATGGGCCGCTCGTAAAAAGACTAAAGGATATAAATCACTGTAAAAGCTATCTCATTTTGAGAGATATTTTCCCTGAGTGGGCGGTCAACCTCGGAATTATGAGGAAAGGTATTCCATATCTTTTTTTTAAAATGATAGAACGGAATCAATATTCAGTGGCCGATAAAATTGGGGTTCAAACCCCTGCGAATATTCAATACTTCTCTAAACGATCGAAACAAACATTAAGTAAAGTAGAAGTGCTACATAATTGGATGAAAAAGCCTTCCTCCAAGTCGTCTAGCTGCTCCATCTCTTTGTTGGACGGTCCTCTCGCTGGTCGGAAAATTTTTGTTTATCCAGGAAACATGGGCAAAGCACAAGATATTGCTCAATTTATGGATGTTATAGCAATACTCGATAAATTGCGGACTGACGTAGGTTTTGTTTTTGTTGGGAGAGGAAGTGAGGTTCGAGCATTGACTGAAGAGATAGCAAATCGCCATTTAGGCAATGTTCTCATCTTTGATGAGATTGAGCCGCATGAAATTCCGGGACTTTATGTACAATGTGACTTTGGAATGGTTTTTTTGGACTCTCGTCACAAAACTCACAATATCCCGGGCAAGTTTATTTCGTATATGCATTATGGGCTACCTACGCTAGCCTGTGTTAATA
>Ga0055584_100006072_pt1 | contig 11838 bp, 11 predicted proteins | sample OSDHelmetaG_FD_58716 | JGI IMG/M metagenome (GOLD analysis project Ga0055584, IMG submission 58716) | Pelagic marine sediment microbial communities from the LTER site Helgoland, North Sea, for post-phytoplankton bloom and carbon turnover... | ecosystem: Environmental > Aquatic > Marine >... | reverse complement strand
TACACGAACGTGCTAAAACCAAACACGGAGCCGCTGTTGTAGGTTGGAATCAGACCCCAAACGCGCCACGTCAGGTCTGCCCAATAACACTTTCGTGGAACTTGGGCTGGTAGTGACGGGGGCTGTCCCTTGTTATTGGGACCACGAACTAGTGAGCGCCGCCCACAAAAAAGGCCAGCTAACGCTGGCCTTTCATTAAACCTTCTTAAGCTTAGCTACGCTTCCACTTAAACAACCAGCCAACTGGACCGGACACTGCAAAAACGACAAAGATTGCCCACAACACCCCTGGTGGCTCTGCGGCAATAATTACGTACACTAGCACTACGGCCAGCAAGGCAATAAATGGCACTTTGCCTTTCACGCGCAGGTCTTTGAAGCTGTAATAGCAGAAGTTACTAACCATCAAGATACCGGTGGCAGCTACTAAGATCGCAGCAGGAATAGCATACTCAACGCCACTAAAGCCGTACTCTTGGCTTGACCAGACCATACCCGCCAAGACACCCGCGGCGGCTGGACTTGGCAAGCCCGTGAAGAAGCGGCTATCGGCATCTTCTAACTGCACGTTAAAGCGTGCTAAACGCAGGGCAGTGCCAGCAACATAGATAAACGCTGCCATCCAGCCAAACTTACCCAAGCTATCCAGCCCCCAGGTAAACACCACCAAGGCCGGCGCCACACCAAAGGCCACCACATCAGCAAGACTATCGTACTCGGCACCAAAATCACTTTGCGTATTGGTCATACGCGCCACCCGGCCATCCAAACCATCTAAGATCATGGATACGAAGGTAGCAATAGCGGCATATTGAAAATCGCCATTCATAGCGGCAACGATGGCATAAAAACCAGCAAACAAAGACGCCGTGGTAAAACTATTGGGCAATAGGTACACACCCTTGGCAGGCTTTTTAACGGGTAACGCAGCCACGGGCTCAGTAGACTCAATGTCTACTTGGGTTTCTTGCTTGGAATCAATCTGACTCATGTAAATAATCCAATACTAGGGGTATACGTGAAATTCTATCATAGCTATTAGCACTTTGCCCCTAACAACGTCGCTCTTTGGCATACATGCCACCGCGACATACATTACGTCCTGTAAATAAAAAACGCAGCCCTTAGGCTGCGTTTTTTATATAGAGGTGCAAGCTGCTAGATACTAAGTACCTTCTCGCCGCGGGCGATACCGGAAACACCAGAACGCACGGTTTCTAGCACATAGGTTTCACCGATAGCATTAATAAAGGCATCCAGCTTACCCTGATCACCAGTCAACTGTACTGTGTAAACACTGCTTGTGACATCGACAATCTGACCACGGAAAATATCTACGGTACGCTTAATTTCGTCGCGATGCTGGCCCGCAGCCTTCAACTTAATCAGCATCATTTCACGCTCGATATGATCGCCATCGGTCAAATCAACCAGTTTTACCACTTCAATCAGCTTATTAAGCTGCTTGGTAATCTGCTCGATAACGCGATCACTACCAGAAGTAGTAACAGTCAAACGCGATAAAGTCGGGTCTTCTGTTGGTGCAACGTTCAAAGTTTCGATATTGAAGTTACGCTGAGAAAACAAACCCACTACGCGAGACAGAGCACCAGCTTCGTTTTCCATCAGCACGGCAATAATATGTCTCATTATGTTCTCTCCGTCTTGCTCAACCACATGTCACGCATGGATGCCTTAGGCACCTGCATTGGGTACACGTGCTCGGTAGCGTCTACGTGAATATCCAAGAATACCAACTTGTCTTTCATGGCAAAGGCTTTTTCCAAAGCCGGCATCAATTCAGACTCAGTCTTAACGGTAATGGCCTCATGACCATAAGCTTCAGCCAGTTTTTCAAAATCAGGTAAAGACTGCATATAAGACTGAGAGTGGCGGCTTTCGTAGTTCATATCCTGCCACTGACGCACCATACCCAAGGAACCATTATTCAAGCAGATTATTTTTACCGGCAAACCATACTGGGTACAGGTAGAAAACTCTTGCAGGTTCATCTGGAAACTACCTTCACCAGTCACACACACTACCTCAGAATCAGGGTAGTGTAGCTTAACACCCATGGCGGCTGGGAAACCAAAGCCCATGGTGCCCAAGCCACCGGAATTAATCCAACGGTTTGGTTTATCAAACTTGTAATACTGGGCAGCAAACATTTGGTGCTGACCAACGTCAGAACAAACATATGCATCACCATTAGTTACCCTATGCACAGCTTCGATAACTTGCTGAGGTTTTAACAAACCATCATCATTCTTATCGTAATGACCACCATGACGCTCACGCCACTGATCAATCTGATCCCACCAGCTGGCAAGTGCCTCTGTTTCTGGCGTCACTTTAGACTTAGCGAGCAAACCCAGCATCTCAATAGCAACGCTTTTCGTGGGACCAACAATAGGCACATCGGCAGCAATGGTCTTAGAAATAGAAGACGGGTCGATATCCACATGAATAATACGTGCCGTTGGGCAGAATTTTTCTGTGGCATTAGTTACACGGTCATCAAAACGCGCTCCCATGCTCAAAATAAGGTCAGCATGATGCAGCGCCATATTGGCTTCGTAAGAACCATGCATCCCCGGCATACCCAACCACTGACGGTCAGACGCAGGGTAGGCACCCAAACCCATCAATGTTGTGGACACTGGGAAATTCATAGTCCGCGCCAACTCCATGACTTCATCACAAGCGCGGCCACCGACGGTACCACCACCAACTAAGATAACAGGACGCTTGGCCGTTACCAGCATATCCACCGCTTTCTTAATTTGGCCACTATGACCACGCGTAGCTGGATTGTAAGAACGCATTTCTACCTGCTGTGGGTAGCTGTATTCGAACTTGTCTGTAGGCGTAGTCATGTCTTTAGGTATATCAACAACCACGGGGCCAGGACGACCAGTACTGGCCACATAAAAGGCCTTCTTGATCGTTTCTGGAATGTCTTTCGGATCTTTTACCGCAAAGTTGTGCTTCACGACTGGGCGAGACACGCCCAAAATATCCGTTTCCTGGAACGCATCTTCACCAATCAGATGACTCATCACCTGACCACTGATAACTACCATAGGAATAGAATCCATGTAAGCCGTAGCAATACCAGTAACAGCATTGGTAGCACCAGGACCTGAGGTCACCAAAACTACACCAGGCTTACCAGAAGCACGCGCATAGGCATCAGCCATATGGGTCGCCGCCTGTTCGTGGCGCACTAGGACGTGCTTCACCTTGTCTTGTTGAAATAATGCGTCGTAAATATGAAGTACCGACCCACCAGGATAACCATAGATGTATTCAACACCTTCATCCTGGAGACTACGGATTACCATTTCAGCACCAGATAGCATTTCCACTATATATTCCTCTGCCAGTGACTATTCACCAGCTATTCGCTTATGAGTTGAAAGTACGATTCGTCTAGAACCACGCACGGCGCTTGTAGCCCGCTCGTGTGACGCATGCAGATAGCCCGCCACCAATCTTCATTGGCGCAACTACCCGGGGTGATGACGCTTAAAGAACCGCGCGTTTTTTAGCGCCCTTTAAGCCAGGTCAGACAAGCGAATTTGTACAGCTTATCGAGTCATAATGAGCAAGGATCGCCTACTTCAATTATGCATCAACCGAAAGAAGTGAATTTTCACACGCTAAGGCTTTGATTTCAAGGGCTAGAAGACGAAAACAAGCGCCTTAATACCTTAAAATATCTATGGTTTTTGGTCACGTCGGTGGTATAGTGAACGAGAAATCGACAAACATGCTCGCGAGCGCAGCAAAGACACTTCCCAGCAAGCAAATTGATTGCTAATCTCGCTCCGTACAATAAGAGGTAACACGCATGTCCAGCTTAGAAATTCGTAACCGCGATCGCGTCATTGAAGAACTCCGTATTTTCCTCAAGAAAATCATGGTAGAGCCAGAAATTATTCCTCATTCCGTAGCCGTAGCACGTGAGCTAATCGACCACGATGATGCGGACAACTTAATTGCCCAGCGTATCGCCGATACCACGAACGTAAAAATTCCCGCTGAACACAGTGATGCCGACAAGTTGTTTATTAACTTGTTGAAAGAAGTCGTGAAGGACGAGAAGGCCCTTTATTAGAAGCTCCATGAAAGGTATCAGGGGTCAGAGGGCCTGCCCCGCGAGCATCGCGAGCGCTTTGGGTACCTAAGGTCTGACCCCACATATCATAAACATCAAGCAAACGTTAGTTTACCATCTGCCACTTCCACCTGAATAATTTGCCCAGGCAAATACTCACCTGCCAACAACTCTTGGGCTAACGGGTTTTCCAAATTGCGCTGAATAGCACGCTTCAATGGACGCGCCCCGTAAACCGGATCGAAACCGTCTTCTACCAACAAGTGCATAGCCTCATCGGACAGATTCATATCCAAATCTCGGTCCGCCAAACGATCACGCAGACGCTGCAATTGAATATGGGCAATTTCGGCAACATGATCTTTGCCTAATGGATGGAACACCACCACCTCATCGATACGGTTAAGTAGCTCAGGTCTAAAGTGAGCACCCACTACACCCATAACCATTTCACGCATAGCGTCGTATTCATCTGGTCCGCTCATAGTTTGAATAACATCAGAACCCATATTAGAGGTCATGACTATCACCGTATTACGGAAATCTACCGTACGGCCTTGGCCATCGGTTAGGCGCCCATCTTCCAATACCTGCAAGAGAATATTAAAAACATCTGGATGCGCTTTCTCTACCTCGTCTAACAAGAGCACAGCATAAGGGCGACGACGCACCGCTTCAGTTAGGTAACCACCTTCTTCATAGCCTACGTAGCCTGGAGGTGCACCGATCAAACGCGCTACAGAGTGCTTTTCCATAAACTCAGACATATCAATGCGCACCAAGGCTTCTTCAGTATCAAACAAGAAACTAGCCAAGGTCTTGCAAAGCTCTGTCTTACCCACACCTGTTGGGCCTAAGAACAAGAAGGAACCATTAGGACGATTTGGATCAGATAAACCTGCTCGAGAACGGCGCACAGCATTGGACACAGACGTCACTGCTTCATCTTGACCAATCACTTGATCATGCAGAACGCTTTCCATTTGCAATAGCTTTTCACGCTCACCAGCCAACATGCGGCTCACGGGAATGCCCGTCCAGCGTGCAACGACTTCCGCAATTTCTTCTTCACCTACCTTACTACGCAGCAAAGTCTTTTCTTCATCTTCAGCTTCTTGAGCCACTTCCAGCTGTTGCTCTAATTCTGGAATTTTTCCATATTGCAGTTCAGACATGCGACCCAAATCGCTAGTACGACGCGCCACCTCAAGTTCCTGACGAACCCTTTCAAGCTCTTCTTTTACTTGCTGCACACCATGAACGGAGGCTTTTTCTGCCTTCCAGATCTCGGCCAAATCGGCAAATTCTTTTTCAATTTCACCAAGCTCAGCATTTAGATCATCCAAACGCGCTGCCGCAGCCTGATCCGTTTCTTTCGATAAAGCTTCCCGCTCTATCTTTAGCTGAATCATACGACGCTCCATCTTATCCATAACTTCTGGCTTGGAATCCATTTCCATACGAATCAAACTAGCTGCTTCATCTATTAAATCGATGGCTTTATCGGGCAACTGGCGATCCGTAATATAGCGCTGCGACAAACGTGCGGCGGCGATAATGGCAGAGTCAGTAATATCCACACCATGATGCAATTCATAACGTTCTTTTAAGCCACGCAAGATAGCAATAGCATCCTGCTCAGTCGGCTCACCTACCAAGACCTTTTGGAAACGACGCTCTAAGGCCGCATCCTTTTCAATGTACTGGCGATATTCATCTAGGGTGGTAGCGCCCAAGCAATGCAATTCTCCACGCGCTAATGCGGGCTTGAGCATATTGCCGGCATCCATGGCACCATCGCCTTTACCGGCGCCCACCATGGTATGAATTTCATCAATAAAGAGGATGATATTACCTTCTTGCTTACTCAATTCATTGAGCACGCTTTTCAGGCGTTCTTCAAACTCACCTCGATATTTAGCACCCGCAATTAAGGCCCCCATATCTAAAGACAATACCTGCTTATTGAGCAAACCTTCCGGCACTTCGCCATTAACAATGCGCTGCGCTAAACCTTCTACGATAGCGGTCTTACCAACACCTGGCTCACCAATCATTACCGGGTTATTTTTGGTGCGACGCTGCAATACCTGGATAGCACGACGAATTTCATCGTCACGGCCAATAACTGGGTCTAGCTTGCCTTGTTCGGCGCGCTCACTCAGGTTAACGGTATATTTATCCAACGCTTGACGCTGCTCTTCTGCGCCTTGGCTTTGCACCTTGTCCCCACCTCGCATTTGCTCAATAGCCTTGTTCAGCTGCGTGCCCTTCACACCACACTTGCTCAACATATCGCCTAAGCCAGATTTGTCTTGCGCTAGGGCCATGATCACCAATTCGCTAGATATGTACTGGTCACCACCTTTGCTAGCTGCCTTGTCTGCTAGATTAAACGTGCGCACGAGATTATTACCAAAGTGCACATCACCTTGATCGCTCGAGACCTGAGCTTTTTCATGCAAACGCTTAGTTAAAGCTGTTTGTAACTGGGGCATATCCGCACCAGCTTGCACTAATAAACTTTGCGCAGGGCTACCTTGCTGCTGCAACAGTGCTTGCAACATATGTTCTGGGTCGATAAATTGATGATCCAAAGATAAAGCCAAAGACTGGGCTTCGCCAATGGCTTCTTGCAAACGGCTAGTTAGCTTATCAAATCGCATAATATTTCCTCGTAATGTGGCCGCCGTACCATTGCCAGGTCAATACCTTATAAACAGGTATGTGTTGTTAGCATATGGGGGAATGACCATTAACTTACATCTTTCTCATAATTAGATATAAGGGTCAACGAGGGAACTTCAAGGGGTACTTTAGATTTACCTAAAGCAAGTTGATCAAGCTCAATTGGCGGCCGCTATTTGGGTTACGGCGGTGGGAGAAGTAATCTTGATCTTGAGAAAAGGTGCACTCTTGCCCGCCATATATGCTCTCCACGCCGCAACCTTGCAGGCGCAGTCTAGCCAAAGCATACAAATCAGCCAGATACTTACCAGGAAAGTTGGGGCGACTAACAAAGCAGGCCTCTGCTTGAGAGTTAGCAGCAACAAAGGCTTGTTTAACATCTTCACCCACTTCAAAAGCATCAGGACCAATTGCTGGCCCCAACCACGCCATGACATCATGGGGATTAGGAAATAGTGCCAGCGTGTTCTCCAATACGCCTTCAGCCAGCCCACGCCACCCAGCGTGAGCCGCCGCTACACGAGTACCTTGGCGATCACAAAACAATACCGGCAAACAATCAGCGGTCATAACTACGCAAGCCTGACCTATTTGATCACTAAAACTGGCATCGGCATCGACGAGGGTAGACTCTGCTAACGGCAGACTAACCACCTTAGTACCGTGCACCTGATTAAGCCATGCAGGTTCTTGAGAGAGTTGGAGATCTGCTCTTAACTGCTGGCGGTGCTGTGTCACTCGTTGCAAATCATCGCTGACATGGCGAGCCACATTAAAGCCAGCCATTGGGTTTTCATCAAGCACTGCCAGATCTCGCATACTGGCCACCGCTAGCACATTGGCTGGCGCTGGCCACTCAGGCACTACATAGCGCTGCTTAGCTAATTTTGAGGTTAAAAGTACTGCTGTTGTTGCCACAGTTTATTATCCCGTTCCAACTCAACCAGCAACTCTTGCATGTCTTGCGGCAAAGGCACTTCCCACTCCATATCTTGTTGCGTGAATGGATGAGTTAATTCCAAACGCTTAGCACACAAAGCCTGACGTTTAAAATCACGCAAACAATCCAAAAAGTCTTCATCACAACCTTTTGGCAAACGCTGGCGACCACCATATAAAGGATCGCCCAACAATGGATAGTTGATGTGCGCCATATGTACACGTATCTGGTGGGTACGACCGGTTTCCAACTTCAAACGTAAATGTGTGTGAGCACGGTAGCGTTTTAATACACGATATTGCGTCGTTGCAGGCTTACCCAAAGGCGCTACCGCCATTTTAAGACGATTGCGAGAATGTCGAGCCATTGGCTCATCTACAACGCCACCACCGGTTAGTACGCCTTGTGCAATGGCTTCATACTCACGTCCCATACTGCGTTCTTGTAACTGAGCGACAAGCTCAGTTTGCGCTTGAATCGTTTTTGCTACCACCATAAGGCCCGAAGTGTCTTTGTCTAAACGGTGCACGATACCTGCCCTAGGCACAGAATTCAGCTGGGGAGCATGGTGTAACAAAGCATTCAGCAAGGTACCGTCGTGATTGCCCGCGCCTGGATGTACGACCAAACTGACAGGTTTGTTTATCACTAAGATATGCTCATCTTCAAACACAACATCGAGCTCGATAGCTTGCGGCTGCCAGCGCTCTTGACGCTCAATTTTGGTATCAACAACCAGCTTTTCGCCACCGTAGAGCTTTTCACGCGGGCGTAAAACTTGACCATCAACGGTGATGTCACCTTCTTGAATCCAAGTTTTTAGTCGTGAACGCGAATAATCAGGGAACGCAAGCGCTGCAACCTGGTCTAATCGCATACCGGACCACTCATCTTCAACGACGGCTTCTAAAGATATAATATCGTGCATGTAAATTAAGGCCTAAGCATTGTCGCCCTTTACCTGATATAGGCCGGACAACTAAATAATGGCGCAAATTATACCCTAGGACCAGACAAATACCCACCGGCACTGGACACATGCACCTAACTTCACCTGCATAAAGGCTTTCATCAAGTGACAAAAAACCCCATAATTAGGCTTTTCGCCATAGCAGACTACAGGCTTACACATATGAACCACGGCGCAGCAAAGATATTTCGTCAAACAGCCATTGGCTTAACCCTAGCTTTGACGTTAAGTGCTTGCTCTAACACTGACACCATTGAAGAAATAGAACCCGTCTTGCCAGAAGCCGAGCTTTACACAAATGCTATGGATAAGGTGGCAGCAGGCAACTATATTCCGGCTATCGAAGATTTAGAAACTCTTGAAGCTCGCTACCCTTATGGTCGCTACTCTGCACAAGCCCAGTTGGAGCTAATTTACGCCTACTACCGCAGCAACCAAGCCATTGCCGCCAAGGCCGCCGCCGCACGCTTTATTCGCCTACATCCAGATCATGAACACGTGGACTACGCCTACTACTTAAAGGGCTTAACCGCATTTGAAGAAAACAAGGGTGCCCTAGACAACTATCTAGCCAGTGACAAGGCCAAGAAAGACCCCGGCGCTATGCGTGACTCATTTACCGATTTCGATACTTTGTTGCAACGTTTCCCACAAAGCCAATACGCAGCTGATTCAAAAGCGCGCATGGTTTACTTACGTAACTTGTTGGCAGAGCATGAAATTCATGTGGCCGAATATTACATGTCACGTGAAGCCTGGCTTGCTGCTTCTAACCGTGCCCAGTATGTATTGGAAAATTACCAGTTAACTCCAGCTGTTAAGCCGGCTTTGCAGGTTTTAGTCATCGCTTACACTGAAATGGGCCTTACTGACAACGCCAACAACGCTCAACGTGTTTTGGATGAGAACTTTGCCGTGGCACAAGAACCAGGTGAAACGCAAGAGTCTCAACCAGAATCCTGGTTTGATAAGCTGACCTTTGGTGTTTTTAAAGACGACGAGACTGAAGCTGCAGAATAGAAAGTACACAGCTGGCCGCAAACGACCCTGAGGGTCGCCCGCTACATCTGAATATTCTTAACTTTTATACCAATCACAGTAGATGGTTACTGGACCTTGGCGTTTGTGCTCGGTGATTTGGTAGCGGCGTTCCAGAGTTGCAGCCGCCCTTGGATCTACTTGCTTACCTTCCAAGAAATCATCTATCTGATCATAAGATACACCCAAAGAATCTTCGTCAGGTTGCTGTGGGTTATCGTCTTCCAAATCTGCCGTTGGTGTTTTCATGACCAAGTGCTCAGGCGCACCCAAGGCCGCAGCTAAGGAACGTACTTGACGCTTATTCAAGCCAAACAAGGGTGCCAAGTCACAGGCACCGTCACCGAACTTGGTAAAGAAGCCAGTAATCGCTTCAGCACTGTGGTCAGTGCCCAATACCAAGGCATCAGACAAGTTAGCAATATAAAACTGTGCCATCATACGGGCACGGGCCTTGTTATTGCCGCGGGAGAAATCTAACTTGTGAGGGGTCAATTCTTGAGACGCCACAAAATCACCGCAAGCCACATCCATGCCTTCTACTACAGGCGCCACGTTAACTGTGACTAGCTGACTAGGCTGGATAAAGTCCGCTGCACACTGGGCATCGGCTTCATCAGCCTGCACCTTGAAAGGCAAACGCATGGCAATAAAACCATAATCATTGCTGTCAGTTTCCGCATTCAACTCATCACAGGCTAGCTGCGCCAACTTACCCGCTGTAGTGGAATCAATACCGCCAGATAAGCCCAGCACCAAACGCTTAAGGCCGGTAAATTGCAGGTAAGACTTGATAAAGCCAATACGACGCTTTATCTCGGCATCTACATCAATGGTAGGCTGGGTTTTAAGGGCCGCCACAATGGCAGCTTGTGTAGCAGAAATGGTCATAGTGCGCCTAGGACAGGTAGCTAATAAATGTGCTGGCAATTTTACCTTATTTTTAGGTCGGATATTAGCCCAACTTTATTACCGGCAGTTGGCGTTATGCGCGCCTTGGCTATCGAGGGCATATTCGCCATCTCGACTATGCCAAATTAATCGCCAACAAGCCTTATCGGTTTGTTGGGGACCAGCTGCGCGTACGTGAGCAACAATAACAACGGCACTTTCTTCTGTGTGTATTAAATAGTCATATCCCGCATCCTCATTAGGTATGCCTAAACCTGCTATATTTGTAGCGACAACACCGGCTTGATGTTGATACTCAGCCTGAGCCAAAGCAATATGCTGCAGATTCAGCCAAGCCACTTGTCGCCTCACCTTAACTTGTTGACCCTGCCACTGGGGCAGCGCCAAACTTATCAATACCGACACCAAAGCCAAAACTAATAATAGCTCCAACAAGCTAAAACCAAGCGATACCGGACCACCTCGGCGCTCACTCATCCTCTGCAACCTCGGCCATGATTATCACCGACCTTAGAGGTTCAGCATGCAACCTTGCCTGCAGCTCTTGTTGCAACTGTGACTGTAACGAAGTTTGCAAATAAACCTGCTGCATCAGACTCATTAACGGCCATGCCAACAAGAGCACCAGCAACATACAAGCCAGCATCACCCAGCCAGATTGCTTTGCAGGATTGCTTAGCTGTTCTTGTTGCACTCTCAGGCCTCCTCACAAGGTAAGCGTAAAACTTGATTAGTTACTTGCTCAAACACATTGCTAGCATTAGCCATGAAATATTGTGTCATTGCGCCCTCGATACCTACAGCAAACTGCAAACGTAGCAGCACAGTTTGCTCGGCTAGATCACCGCTCACTTCGGGTAGCCAGCGCACTGGTGAGCAGCCGCCTTGTTCGGCGACGCCATAGCTCACCTGAAGATCCCATATAGCATCAACAAAGCCCGTATAGCGACCGCCTAGACGCCGTTTTTGAAGCTGCTGCTTAGCCTTGTTGTGGCGTATATCATAAACTTGGCAGCGACCATTTTGTGACATTTGCCAACGCCAATAATTAGCACCTCCGTAGGCCAACCCCGAAGCACACACTTGTTGTGACAAGTCTTCAATGGACTTCACAACAGCTTGTCGTAACATCACCATTTCACTAGTTGTGTACCACCAATTTGCGCG
>Ga0055584_100006069_pt1 | contig 11843 bp, 9 predicted proteins | sample OSDHelmetaG_FD_58716 | JGI IMG/M metagenome (GOLD analysis project Ga0055584, IMG submission 58716) | Pelagic marine sediment microbial communities from the LTER site Helgoland, North Sea, for post-phytoplankton bloom and carbon turnover... | ecosystem: Environmental > Aquatic > Marine >... | reverse complement strand
CCGGAGTCGGTGGCACCAAAGAGAATGGCAACTGCGATGAGGATTGAGGCAAAGATGCGCACGATAAATTTTCTCCTGACTGAGATGTGGGACCTGATGGTGAGCGACAGACTTCGTACCAACCATAGCTCGATCGAAGTCTCGGGTTCAAGCTGAAAAAATCGCACTGCCCCAGCGGACTCTATGGCAGGTGCTTTATGGGCTCGAGGCGTTGATTCTCCTTGATTTCGGGCTACTTTGGGGCTTATGACCGTGCTCGACATCACAGGCGAGGTTCGCCAGCCGCAACGCATGGATTTCCTTCAGCTTTGCGAGCTTTCGGGGCAGATCAAGGATTTGGGAGATGTGATGCCCGGCCGTAAGGGTAGCGGAGTGCCGTTGCGGGAAATTCTGGCAGCGGCAGATCCGGGAGAGAAGGCAACCCACATCACCCTGGAATCCACTGATGGCGGTTTTTCCGCCAGTGCTCCCCTGAAGGATCTCGAAAACGGCATCGTCGCTTATCGTCTGGGTGAGGATCCTCTGCCCCGCGATTTGGGTGGCCCCTTCCGTTTCTTCGTGCCCGAGGCCGGAGCCTGCGACAGCGGCGCCGTCGACGCCTGCGCGAACGTGAAATTTCTGGGAATCCTCCGTTTGACCGTTGGGCCAGGCCGCGACACCCGTCCTACCAATGCGGCAGAGCATGAAGACCTGCACCGACTCGAATCGTGAAAGCGACTTTTCTGGCCGCGCTTGCGGCGACGTTTCTGGGGGCAGTTTGGTCCTCTATCGGCTCGACATCCACCGCTGTCTGGTTCGCCATCCTGTTCGATCTGTCCCTATTGGCATGCCTGATGGTATTCGCACGAGATCAGGTGCCGTTGTTGCGTCGAGCAGTCGCCGCAGCGCTGCTCCTCACGATTCTCGGCCGTTTCCTTCCCGGCTCATCCTCGTGGGTAACTGTTTGTCACGCCGCCGCTGGCGGATGTTGGCTGCTTGCTCTGCGCGTGCCGACTCCCTTGATTCTATTGCGTGGGGATCCGCCCTTTCCCGGGTCGATCAAATCCATGGCAGGCCTTCCGTTTCTGCTATGGCCGATGTTGGTCCTGTTTCTGCTCGCCCCGGAAATGCCGGATGGCTGGGGGCGCAACGGCTGGGGCGCAGTCGTTTTCGCTCTTCTGGGTGCGGCGAGTGCGAGTCGTATTGGCCGAGTGGGGCCCGCCAGCTTGGCCTACGCCATGGTTGCGATGGTGTTCTGGGGCGTTGGTTGGACGTTCACGTTATTGGGGTCTGCGGCCTATGGGCATGCCGCGTGGCCTGCTGTGGGGTTTGCGGCCAGTCTCCTCGCCGAGGCTATCCTTGTCGCAGCTTTTTTGGTCGAAGACGGCCCCCGCATCTCGCCTGAAGCCCTCGCTTTCGCCGAGGCGTTGGGATCGGATAGCGATCCGGTTTAGCTTCAAGGTCAGACAGGCGCGCTGACGCGCACGCTACTTCGGTGGCCCTAATTCCCGGGGACGTAATAATTCCCCAGCATGATCATCATGTCATCATGGGTGGTGACCCCGCCACGAAGCGGACATGCATCGCAAACCCCGTCAGATGCTTGTGGGGTCGTATCGCAATTGCTGTTCTGACCGGCACAAAGGAGTCCGTGACGTGGTCCGCCGATACAACGTCTCTCGTTCGCTTCGCACGGGTTGAGTACGACGAGGCCCACGCTCTCGGAGTGTTTTCGAACCTCCTCAATATTATCCGCTCCATTGTCGTAGACCGCGCAGTATTTCACTCGCCGATTATAGTTGTTGAGCGTCGCCGGATAGTGAATCGGTTCCGGGTATAGCTGGATCACGGGATCGTTGTAGATCCGACTGATATAGTCCGGCGTCGAGGTCGGTACGTCGCTGTAGCTGGAGGTGTTCGGCGGCAACCAAATCCGAAACTTCTCGAGATGCCGGTGGGCATGGCTGCTGAGCTCAAAGAGGTAGCTGTTTCGCGGGAGGACGAATGTTCCACAGACCTCCTGCTTCTCGAATGCGGGGACGTCCATGGCGAAAATCGTATCTGCGTCGAAAATCGCCACCATCGGATCCTGATCCGATGGTTCCGCAAAGTTGAAGTTATAATACGCCTCCATCGTCGTGTCTGTTTCGGTCAGATTGAAGGCGTGGGAGTTCCATACGATGCACGCTTGCTCTGGCAGAGTGCTAAAGACGCCGTCTGGCATGACGACTTCCTGGCGAGATTCCTGCGTGCCCCCGAACCTTGTGGTGGTCGTGCTTCCTCCGCCGAAAACGGAGAACGTATAGTCGTCCGGGCCGTAGCCCGTGCAAGCAACCGAATCGACGACGGTGCTCGAACAGGCCGAACGAGAACCGCAATCGCCCCCACCAAGTGCCGCCGAAACTTCAGCCTGAGCAGGATCAGGGTTACAAGGCGCGCCAGCAAGATCGCCGCCGTGGCAGGTCCAGTCCCCCCATTTTGGATCCGTCCAATCTGAGGCACCTTTATACATGGTGGTGATCATATGGTGGGATTGGGCATCCTGCAGGATGACGCTCGAATTCCATTTGAAACAGGTGTTTGACGCACCGCCGTAGTTGGCCGGGCAGTCGGTTTTGGCCGCGGCGGGGACCTGATCACTGACGTCGTAGCAAGTTGTGTAGCAAACCTCGCGCTCACTTCCCGACGGAAGTTCCCACGGCGGCGCATAGAATTGAATGCCCGCTCCTGGCGCGGGTGGCTCGAGAGGCTCCACCTTGAGTGGCGTTGGATCGGGCAAGCATGCGTCAAGAAGTTCTGCGGTACCTTCAATGACGCCGTCCTCAGGCGCACCGCCGCGGATCCATTTGCTGAGCGCCAGCAGAGGGTCTGCGGGAACAGTACTGCCGGTGCTGGGCATCGGGCTGCCGGGCAGCCCACTCGCATATTCGCCGCCGAGAGTCTTTGCAGCGATTTTCCTGTAGAGGAAGCTCAGGTCCTGGTCCCCGGGCTCGATCAGCTTCAGTGAAGACTGGTTCGCGGGTTGGTTGAAGATCGCCGCGTACGAGTTCCCGTCGGTGAGATTGACGCGCCCGGAGGTGCTGCCGTGACAGAAGGCCTCCGAGCAGCTGTAGCCATCGAAAATTTTCGCCTGAATGCCCTCGTATGTGGAATCAAAGGATTCGCCGGAACAGCCGCTGGTATTCGTGCAGGTATTGCTGCAACCGTCTTCTTCGTCCAGATTACCGTCGTCGCAGTCTTCACCTAGTTCCTGAATTCCATTGCCACAGAGGGTCTCCGGGCAGGCCGGCGGTGCCTCCGCTTTTCTGGCCAGATAGAAATCAGGGGCGGCGATTTTCACGTCGCCACCAAAGCTGGCGCAATACCACTCGTTCTCCACGTTGAAATGAACTTCCATCGTGGTCGGGTTCGCGGGGATGCTGCGGGTATATTCCAGATTTTCGCCACCGCCGAGAATTTTCAGCATCCCGCCGCTTTTGCCCGGCTTCCAGATAATTGTCTTGATGCCGCGGGCCGATGCCCGATCGGTATATTTGTACCCCTTGAGGCCTGCCGGTTTCCCCAGTCCCTTCCATTTGCTCGGGTCGAGTTCGACCAATTCGCTTCGCCCGGCATCGGCGCCCGTCCAGCGAATCAGGAATTTGGATCCAGTGACGGCCGGGTTGTGCAGGGGCTCGATATTGATCTGCTTTACCGCCTTGAACAGGAACTTGTGTTTTGCCGGTTCCTTGCGGTTGTCGATTTTCAGCAGATCGCCGCCAATGGGAATCTGATCGCTATGCGCAAATGCTGTTTCGGGGGCCAGCCCGAGTAAAAGGCTCAGGATGGATATCGTAATCATGACGCAACGGAGCATAGAATTCCCTCAGGCTGGTTAGTGGCACCATACCGTATAGAGCGGGTACCTGGACAAGCACAAACCGCCTGTCGGGTTCAATTTTCTTCGAGCCAGGATCTCTGGCCAAGGCTTTGCCCCGCGGATGCCCCGGGGAACGCGCGGAGGGTCCGATCAGGTCTTCCTCCGAGGGGTTCCCGATCAGACCTCGGTTCCAGGAGGATCTGGCGTGTCGCGCTGCGTCATCCGATCGTGCAGATGCTCGGGCGTCACGATGCCGCCGGAGACCACCATCTTGATCCCTTCCTCGACGGTCATGTCGAGCAGGATCAAATCGGCGCGAGGAACGAAAAGCAGAAACCCGGAGGTCGGATTCGGGGTCGTCGGGACGAAGACGTTGACGGTTTCGGTGCTGGTGCGCTGTTGGACTTCGCCAGCGGTGGTGCCGGTCAGAAACCCGATCGACCAGACTCCTTTTCGCGGGTATTCGAAAATTGCCACCTGCCGGAACGCGTGGGAGCGTTTGGCCAAAACCGCCTCAAAGATCTGTTTTGTGCCCCCATAGATGCTGCGAATGATCGGGATTCGAGCGACCAGATCCTCGCTTCGTCGCTGGATCACGCGACCAACCAGTCCCGAGGTCGCCCAACCCGCGAAGGTGATGACCGCAAGCGTGACGACGATCCCGACGCCGGGGATGGAGTCGGAAATCAGTCGACTGGGAAGAATCTGTTGATCGACCATCTGGATGAACCAGGCAGTCACCCAGAAGGTAATCGCCAGGGGTGCCAGAATCAGGAAGCCGGAGAAGAAATATCCTCGCAGGCGAGCGGGCAGGGAACGGACGGCTTTGGTCCGCGGATCCGTATCTTGGTGCTGATTCTCGGACATGATGCGTGAGGTCGCCAGCCTTTCTCTCGGGGCCCTGCTGACAGCTTACCTGTCGGCGGATGCTGCGGCGAGTCGATTCAGTCAAAAACGAGCATCAAATACCCGAGGAAAAGAACCAGGTGGAGGCAACCCTGCAGGTAGGTGGTGCGCCCGGCGGCAAACGTCGTCATCGAAACAATCATGGTGATTGCCAGCATCACGATATCGGGTGTCTCAAGCCCCAGTTCCATGGTCCGGCCGGTGAAGAGGCTGACGCCCAGAATGGCAGGAATCGTCAAGCCGATGGTGGCGAGTCCCGATCCCAGGCAAATATTGATCGAGCGCTGAATATTGTTTTCGGCCGCGGCGTGAACTGCGGCAAGCCCCTCGGGCGTCAGTACGATAATTGCGACCAGGATTCCTCCGAGCGCCGGTGGCAGACCGGCGTGCGAGACCCCTGACTCGACAAAGACCGCGAAATGTTTCGAGAGAAATACGATCAGCAACATGATGCCGACAAGCAGGGCGGCATGGAATTTCACCGAGTGTACGGTGTGCCCATGATCGTGAGCGCCAGCTTCTCCGTCGACCTGAAACAGCGATTGGTGGCTGACTGTTTGCTGGGTCAGAAAAATACCGTAGACGACCGCTGACACCAGAAGAAGAAAGCTGGCAAGAAGTGTTGAGGGAGAGCCGTCTGGTGTGGATGGCGTGAAGCGCGGGAGGATCAGTCCCAATCCCGCCAAGGTAAAGAGCGCACCGAGATAGGCTTTGGCGCCGCGCAAGCTGAAGAGCTGGGAGTGATGTTTCAGCCCGCCGACAATCAGGGAAACACCGACCAGAGCATTCAGAACGATCATCAAAACGGAAAACATCGTGTCACGCGCAAGAGTCGGGTTATGCTCGCCGGTCAGGGTGACCGCGGTGATCATGGCAACTTCGATCGAGATCACGCTGAGGGTAAGAAGGATGGTGCCGATCGGTTCGCCCAGAATCGTGGCCAGACCTTCGGCGTGACGAACTACTCCGAAAGAAGCCCAGACAAGAATAGCAAAGATCCAGCCGAAGAGGATAGCTGATTGCGTGGGGGTATCGATCGGCGAGGCTTCCCATGTGGCACCGAAAATCGTGAAAAGAAGCAGGGTCAGTGCCGCAGCCGGTATGACGGCCTCGGCACGCAGCATCGAGAAGGTTGTCGTTTCGGGCGTCGGCATCGAATCAATCCTGTTGTTCGTCCTAGCGGATATCCAGCCGCAAGTCGCACCCGATCTCTCGGGCCGAGGCTCGATCCTGCCGAGGCCCACCTTGGAGTCGAGATTCGATCAACGGTTGTCGGATCCCCGGATTGCTTCCGGGAGTCGCCCGTCCGGGGCTTCAGCTCGGCAGGAAATCGAGCATCGCGTGCGGCGCATCGGGGAGCAGGGCGGTGTGCGCACCCGGTGATTGGAGCCAGCGGTCGATTACCGTGGCATAGACCCGCCGAAAGTCCGTGTGGAACTTCAGATTGCCGCGTTCGAGGTCGTCAAGTGCGGGTACGGTGCCGTGAACGCCTCCCTGCACGGTGTCGCCGATCGCAAACATGCAGCTGGCGGCGCCGTGGTCTGTTCCTTGTCCCCCATTCTCGGCGACGCGCCGCCCGAACTCGCTCATGGTCAGGATGAGCACGCGGTCCTGAACCCCAATGTCGATCATATCCTGCCAGAAGGCCGCAAGACTTTTGCTGACCTTGGCCAACAGGTCGGGTTGTCGGCCCGTCAGGCTTCCCTGAGCCGTATGGGTGTCGAAGCCACCTTCTTCGCAATGGAAATAGCGGACCCCAAGCGGCGGGCGGACCAGCACATCATGACGAATCACCGAGGCGATTTCGAGAAGGCGGTCGGCCAGTCTTCCGTTGGCGTTGCCGACATTGGCGCCCCAGCGTGTCTCCACGGCGGCGAATTCGTCGATCTTGCCGAGCAGGACGTCGCCTGAGGTGCCGACGCTCAACTGCAATCCGTCGGTCAGGGCCGGATCGGCTTCGGCCGCGTAGGCTGCGTTGAGAGCGGCCCGTTTCGCGGCTGTATCCGGATAGAGATCGTCCGTCGGGAGCACGAACTGAGAGATCTTCTTGACCGCGAGCACATTGGCCGTTTCGGAGAAGAAAGCGGGGGACATGGTCTTTGCGGCGTCCAGCGCCACCATATCGCTCGGAGTATAGTTTGCATCGAGATAATGCCCGAGCCAACCGCCCGAGAAGGGGCCCGAAATTCTGCCACCGAGCCAGAAATCCTCGGAGCGAAAATGAGAGAGGTTCTGTCCCGGGTAGCCAATGCCATTGAGGACAGCGACCTTGCCCTGATCATAGAGCCCTTTCATCTCCGGCATCGAGGGGTGCAGCGCGAGCGCGGTGCCCTTTTCGGGGTCATTGTCGATCTGTGTCGCCGCGAGTGCACTGGTGGGAACCTGAATGTTGGGGCGCGCGGCCTCGTAGAGTGAGCGTTGCGGGACCGGGCCCGTATCGTCCATGGGAATGACGGTGTTCAGGCCGTCGTTTCCGCCCTTGAGCTGCACGAAGACAAAGATCGGATCCACCGGTCCGGCGGCGTGCGCCGAGCGGGGGCCGAAGGCTCGCGGGAAGGCTATCGGTGTCGTCAGCGCAGCCGCGGTGGCCATGCCGGTCTGCAAAAAGCGTCGTCGATCAATGCGTGGCATTCGACAAATCTCCTTAATGAACGTGAACTTCGGGTAGCTGCAGGGCGAGCGCAACGGCGCCGCGGACTTTTGTTTCGAGAACGACAGGATCCTTGAAGTCGGTCTCGCCGTCGAAATAGTCGATCAATACCTGACGGGCATCGGACGGGATGGAATCCTGAATTTGCAGTCGGTGGAGAATGCCGTCGACCACTTCGCTGGCGGTAGTGGCATTTTTCGGCACCAGTTTTTTGGGGATCAGTTTCAGGGTGCTGGCGCGCCCCGACGCGCAAGTCTGCGCAAAATCGAGTCTCGCGAGGAATTGACCGCTGGAAAGCCAGGGTAGTCCCTGCGGCCACCCGTTGACGCTGGGTGGCTCAAAGAGTGTCATTCCCATGCCGTCAAAATGAAAGGGTAGTTCCTTGAGGTTCCCTCGGGCTTCGAGTGCTCGAATCGAACTGATCGCGTATTCGACAGGGTTGCGGACGGAACTGCTTTTGGCTTCGTCCGAATAGAATTCGTCGTGCATGAAGATGGACTGCAGAAGGTCCTCGATGATAAAGCCGCCGGCAATGAAATTCGCCGTGATTTCGTCGATCAGAGCGGTATCCGGGTCGGGGTAGGCGAAATATTCCCAGAGTTTTCGGCCGAGGAATCTGGGCATGGTCAACGCGCCGTCGGAGTCGCGATGGGTAAACAGGATATCGATGACATTTACGTCCGGGGCGAAGGGCAGGCCGAGTGTGGTCTCGACACCCAAATTGCCCGTGGTCTCGAAGCTGGTGCCCGCAAATAGTGTCTTGTCGCCGTCGTCGAATCGGTTGTTGCGAATCACACCGCGATCGCCATCGACCCGGTAGCCGGTCAGGGCGCGACTGATTTCTTCGACGTCGGTTTGAGTGTAGTTGGCCACACCATTGCGATCGGCCTCGCCGAGCACAAAGAGCTCCATGATCTCACGGCCGTAATTCTCGTTTACTTTATTGGCCTTGTTGTCCTTGCCGTCGAGGAAAACCAGCATGGCTGGATCGCGGGTGATCTCCCAGCAAAGTCGATGAAAGGAGCCCATGCCGAATTCGCGGAAGGTTCGATTCTGGAGTGACATCTCGCGGACGTTTTTGACTACCGAGTATTGCGTGGCGAAGTGATCGTGCCAGAAAAGAGCCATTTTCTCGTCGACACGTCGCGAAGATTGGGTGGCCATTCGCTTGGCCCACCACTGCGCCAGTTTGATCAGGCTATCCGTGTCCTTGTCGTCGACGCCCGGGCCCTTGGCGCGTGAAGGTTTCGGGCGCAGCAACACCGCAACGCAGGAGATCTGTGAGCGCTTGGCATAGCGGGCCACTTCTTGAGGCTTTCCGCCGAAGCCTGCTCGCGACAGCAGATGAGCTGCATTTTCTTCGTTCCAGTCTACCATGATGGTCCCCCCGGACGGCTATGGAATCACACGTCCCTGACTATTCGACCTTGCCGGGGGGAAAGTTGAGAAGCAACTAATATTCACCGGACAGGACCCATGGAATCTCGAATTTGGCCGCAGGCATGACGCGTGCCGCATCTCATTCGCCTGGACGATTTGCAGGCAGCGAATCAATTCGGCGAGAGGTTGGAGTCTGAGGCGCTTGCGGAATCGCGCGGGCAGGCGCCCGCGATCCTGAATACGGCCTCGGCAAAGCTTACGAACTCCGGATACAGGACGGGTTTGCCGCTGGTCAGCAACGCGACACTGAGATCGCGATCCGGGTCGGCCCAGCAAAGCGTATTGGTCAGGCCGATATGGCCGAAGGCATGGCGAGCGCGCAGCCCGAAGAGGCTTGCGTACTCGCCGCCGAGCATGAAGCCCATTCCATAGCGAAAGGGCAGCAAGAGGGTCGCATCAGGCTCCATGCCGCTCTGGTTGGCGACGGCCTCGCGAATCGTCTCTCGTTTGAAAATCTGCGTGCGCCCGGCATAGCCACCGTTGCGCAAGACCTCGAAGAACCGCACGGTTTCTTCGGCCGTCGCTACAATATTGGCCGAGGGAACTGCGGTGCTCAGAAATCGGGGGTCGTTCATGAGGCGCACGGCGCCGGGAACATCCAGTCCCAACGCACGCTCGACCAGTAGTGAAAATGGTGGAGGTACGGGAGCGCCGGTGAAGGCATTTCGAGCGACCAGTCCGTGGTCTTCGCGGGCGGCGCCGTAGCGAAGCCAGCGGGTGGCCATCGGTTGGCGGATTTCTTCGTCGAGCACCTGATCAATGGTCTTGCCGGTGACGCTTTGAATCAATGCGGCAAAGAGAAAACCGGAAGTCAGAGCGTGGTAGCCCATGTGGCGGCCGGGAGTCCAGGCGGGCGTTTCCGCGTAGAGCAACTCCAGGATCTTGTCGGGTTGCGCGAGCAGTTCAAGGTCCATTGTGGATTTGGGCGTGATCGCGAGGCCGGCACGGTGAGTGAGGAGGTGACGGATGGTGATGGTCTCCTTGCCGTGCTGCCCGAAGTCCGGCAAATGATCCGCTACGCGATCGTCCAATCCGAGAAGCTCTCGCTCAACGAGTTTATGGATGAGCATGGCCGTGATTGGCTTCGATGCGGAGGCCAGGCAAAAAGGTGTATCGAAAGATACCGGGACGAGTGGAGCATCGGCCGGGTCGTCGGGCAGTGTACCGGAGACGTGGCCGATCGCTCGATCAAAAAGCGTCTTTCCTCGGCGTCGGACACAGAGGCTGATCGCGGGATGCATCCCGCTTGCGTAAAGACGGGTGATCGCGTGCCAGGCGGCGTTCAACTCATCAGCATCGGCACCAACTTCTCCGGGGTCGATCTCGGTGTCCGGACGAATGGACGTCACCGCCTCGACCGGAGCCTTGATCGGACAGCGTGTGTAGAGGCGAAAATCCATCTGCTCATGAGTTTGGCGAAACAACGGCCCTGAGTCGAATCCGACCGTTTTGGATGCCCATGCGTGTCCGGCGTTGGTGTGAAGTCCCGGGCGCCGTTTCTGGCGCACCTGGCCTCGCTTACGGCCTCCTCAGTTTCGCACGGGCCACCCGTGAGCTGCCCGTATCCCTTCGATCCGGCAGTTTGGTCCCGGTTTGGAAGGATTCCCGGCTGACAGTTATGGTTGGCGGGTGCGTGGATTTGTGGTTCTGCTTGGGCTTGCTCTATTGGCGGTGATGGCTGTCGAGGCACAGGCCCTCAATCGAGCGGAGCCGAGCCTCAGCGGGCCCGAGAAGCCCATACCCGAGGAGGCTCGCGACCTTTACCTTCCGCATTGGCGGGATGGTGAGTTCTTCAACCCCTGGCAGGAGATGGGCAGCAAGTCCTGGTCATTCCTGCGTTGGAAGCTCTTTGACTGGAACCATTTTGATAAATGGCGCACGCCGGATCTGCCGCTGGTCGAAAATGATGGGGCGTATCTGGGCCGATCCGGGGAGTTGCCAAGTATCACCTGGATCGGACATGCGAGTTTCGCCGTCCAGGATGGCGACGACGTCTTCTTGACAGATCCCCATTTCTCGAAACGGGCTCTCTTGCCGGCGCGTTGGAATCCACCGGGCATTCCTCTGGAATCGATTCCAGCCGACGCCTTCGCCGTGATCTCGCACAACCACTACGACCACCTGGATACCGAGACGATCGAATCCTTGCCGGCGTCGATGAAATGGTATGTTCCGCTGGGCCTCGGAGAATGGTTTGCCGACCTTGGGCGAGATGCGGTGGAGCTCGATTGGTGGGAATCGACCCGCCACGGAGCATGGACGATTACCTGTCTGCCGTCGCAGCATTGGTCGAGCCGGATCGACCAGCTCCCCAATCGATCCCTCTGGTGTGCCTTTCTGCTGGATAACGGGGAGCGCCGATATTTCTTTGGGGGAGACACAGGATACTTCCACGGTTTTCGAGAATTCGGTCGACGATTTGGTCCGATCGACGTCGCGATACTCCCGATTGGCGCATGGGCGCCGCGTTTCATGATGCGCTACCAGCATATGGATCCGGCGGAAGCGCTGGCCGCCTTTGAAGACCTTGGAGCCGAGCGATTCTATCCCATGCATTACGGTACTTTTGACCTCACCGACGAGCCGATGGATCAACCACCGGCCGCCTTGAGGCAGCTGATCGAGGATCAAGGTCTCGACCCGAAAAAGTTTCGCATCCTGCCCGCAGGCGGGCGCGACTTTGTCGACGACCCCACGCCCTGAATCACTTAGCCTCAGGCCGATCCTTTCCCGGATTTCGTGTGGCAGGTGCTCGAGGGCGCGACATCGAGCGCGGGGCTTTGGTCAAAGAACCCTGAGGGCATCAGCATGAAGCCTGCATACTCCACAGGCATTACGGGCCAGTCTTCCGGGCGCGGCACATGCGTGACGCCGAAGCTATGCCAGACCACGAGTTCGGTATTCTCGATCGACCGGTTGTCGGCCACATGGGCGGGCAGGCCGGCGCCCCCGGGATGAAGGTTGGTAAAGGGGCCGGCTCCGGCGTACGTCTCTTCTTCCCGGTAGGGA
>Ga0055584_100006068_pt1 | contig 11843 bp, 8 predicted proteins | sample OSDHelmetaG_FD_58716 | JGI IMG/M metagenome (GOLD analysis project Ga0055584, IMG submission 58716) | Pelagic marine sediment microbial communities from the LTER site Helgoland, North Sea, for post-phytoplankton bloom and carbon turnover... | ecosystem: Environmental > Aquatic > Marine >... | reverse complement strand
CGTCAGCTTCCAACGCAGAATTCCCGCCGGTGTACGGTTGTGAGGAGTCGCCGGCGCTTCGTTGTGGCTGTCAGTCATGATGTCGTTGCAAATTCCTGGGGGCTGAGATCAAAGGAATCAACCGCAAAGAGCACAAGGAGCGCAGAGATAGGATCGGCGAACACCCACTCACTGAGCAACCCTACTTAGCCCTCCGATGCTTTGTGATCGCTGCGCTCTTTGCGGTCAATTCAACGGCCGCTGTTTCGGAATGACAAACGCCGCCATCAATTCGCCGTTGGCACGCGGCTGACAAACGGACTCGACGGAAACTGGCAATAGTGAAAACCGTCTACTTTTGTCGCATCTTTGCCCTCCAAATTTCTGCCTAGGAACATCAACCTTGGCCAGATGAGATTCTCAATGGTCCTTTGCGCCTTCGTGGTTCAGGCCGCGGCGGCAAAGCCTCATGCCGATGGAACGGAACGTTCCCCCAATTTGATCGTGGTGTTCATTGACGATATGGGATGGGCAGATTTTTCCTGCTTCGGCAACCGACATGCCAAGACGCCGAACATCGATCGCATGGCAGCGGAAGGAATCGCTTTCGAACAGTTCTACGTGAACTCGCCGATCTGTTCGCCCTCGCGCGTGGCCATTTCCACGGGCACCTATCCGCAACGCTGGAACATCACCTCGTTCCTGATGACGCGCAGTGCGAACCGGAAGCGAGGCATGGCCGACTGGCTGGATCCGCAGGCACCCATGCTCGCCCGTAGCCTGAGACGCGCCGGCTATACCACCGGTCATTTTGGGAAGTGGCACATGGGCGGGCAGCATGACGTCGCCAACGCTCCGTCGATCCGGGAATACGGCTTTGATGAATCCCTGTCGAATTTCGAAGGCATGGGCCCCAAACTGCTTCCGTTGATCACCCGCAAAGACGGCACTGTGGATCGCATTTATCCGTGGCAACATTTGGGGCCATTCACCTGGATGCAACGCTCCAACATCACCACGGGATTCATCGATGCTGCAATCCCCTTCATGCAGATGGCAAAAATGGACGGTAAGCCCTTCTATTTGAACCTGTGGCCTGACGATGTGCATGGTCCTTTCTGGCCCTCGTTGGAACGCCTCAAGCAGGCCGGGAACTCCCGCAAACTCTATTCTGCCGTCCTCGAAGAGATGGATGCACAACTCGCCAAGCTGTTTGCTTTCATCAAGGACGACGTCGATCTTCGTAAAAACACCATCATCCTGATCTGTTCTGACAACGGGCCCAGTCGGGGCGCGGGATCGGCCGGGAAATTCAAAGGCTACAAGACCCATCTCTACGAAGGTGGAATCCGTTCCCCTTTGATCGTCTGGGCCCCGAGCCTCATGCCTCCAGAGAGTCAGGGCACCAGGAACACCGACTCTGTCTTCTCCGCCATCGACCTGGTGCCTTCCCTCCTGTCGCTGGCCGGTGCAGAGGGAGAAAAAGACGCCGACTACGACGGCGAGAACATCGCGGAAACCTTGATCGGAAGATCGAAGCGATCCCGTCAGCAACCGCTCTTTTTCAGCCGCCCCCCGGATCGAAAGAATTATTACGGATTCGAGAACCTTCCCGACCTCGCGGTGCGTCGCGGCAAATGGAAGCTGCTTTGTGACTACGACGGCACTCACCGCGAACTGTACGACCTCTCATCCGATCCCGGCGAAACGGAGAACCTCGCCGTCGCCCATTCTGAAACAGCCACCGAGCTGGCGATCAAAGTTGTTGCCTGGTACCGATCGATGCCGAATCGGGTCCCGGTAAACGGTTCAGACCGCAATTGAGAATAGGTAGAGCAGCAGAGCTCTACCGTGGGTATGGCACGGCTTCTCAGGGGACCTTCTTCGGCTCGATAAAATCGCTCACTCGCAGATCGTAGCCGGCTCCGGTTCTCAATCCCGATTGCACCATCACCCGCAAACCGATCTTGTCCAGGAAGGCGCGGTCGGCCAGAAAGCTCACGACCACCTTTCCGGAACTCGATCGCTTCGCCCCGAAATCCATCCATCCGAGCAGGAGCTTTCCATCGTCTCTTATCTCCATGCTCACGTGGCTGAAATCCTTCAATTTGCCTTCCGCCTTGAACTCCAGGAACACCCAGATCTGGTCGGCGCCATTCGCCCGCAAACGGATTTCCATGCCCATCTCCTTGGCCTGTTCCTTGGAGACCGGTGCGACGGATATCAGGGCGTGGCAAGGGACCGCCGAGACGACGAGCAGAACGGCCAAGACTGAGATGTTAATCATCGATTTCATATGACTAGGACACGATACAGTGAGGTTTCTTAGTAGCGCTGCCGTTGAACTGGGAAATATTTCCCACCGATTCAGGGTGGCCACAGATTGGGAAGAAGATCGGACTCTGGCCAGCCGACTGGATTGAAGAACCAGTTAATAAGCAACCGTTGCCGCATCCGGCCGTCGAGGATCGGAGTATCCCTCGAAACGATCGCCGACCTTCATGACCGACTGTGTGCTGCCCAATACGGTGGTGGGTTTGGTTCGGTGTCCAAGTGACTTCAGGATTTTCAGCGTGTCGACACTGATACCTGATTCGCATTTGAGTTCGTCGGGCATCCATTGGTGATGCACCCGCGGAAGGGAGGAGGCGACCGCGATGTTCATGTCGTACTCAATGACGTTGAGAACAGTCTGCAGAACGGTGGTGATGATTTTGGAGCCGCCGGGACTGCCGGTGGCCAGGTAGGGTAGGCCACCTTTCAGGACAATGGTCGGTGTCATCGAACTCAGCGGACGTTTCCCCGGCTCAATGGCGTTGGTCGCGCCTCCCAGGAGACCAAAGCCGTTGGGAACACCCGGCTTGGCTGAAAAATCATCCATCTCGTTGTTCAGCAGGAACCCGGTGCCCGGTGCCATTTGCAGCGCTCCAAAACTGAAGTTGATCGTGTAGGTGAGCGACACGGCGTTTCCTTCTTGGTCCATCACCGAGAAGTGCGTCGTCTGCTCACTTTCGTATTCAACGGGTGTGCCGGGTTTGATCTTGGACGAGGGGATGGCCTCATCTTTTTGAATCTGTGAAAACAAATCCATTCCGTAGCGCTTGGAGATCAACCACTCGATCGGCACCCGCACGAAATCCATGTCTCCGAGGTGGACGCTGCGATCGGCGTAGGCATACTTCATCGCTTCGGCGAGATGATGGATTGATTGGGCGCTGTTGTGCCCCATCGCCTTGAGCGAAGTGTTCTCCAAGGTGTTCAACATTTGAATCAGATGCACGCCCCCGGAACTGGGAGGCGGCATGCTCACCACCTGATAGCCTTTGTAGGTTACCTGGATTGGCGTACGTTCAGCCACCCGATAGTTCTTCAGGTCCTCTTCGGTGATCAGGCCGCCGACATCCTTCATGAAGGCCACCAGTTTTTTCGCAATGGCTCCCTCGTAAAAGGCGTCTTCTCCGTGTTGTGCAATCTGCCCCAAAGACCAGGCGAGATCTGGCTGTCGCAAGGTTTCCCCGAGCGCATAGGGTTCGCCGTTCTTTTTGTAGAATACCTGCGCGATCGTCGGGCTCGATTTAAGTTTCGTTTCGTAGGTGACAAGATCCATCGCGAGTCCGGCCGGGACGTTGATGCCATCGCGCGCCAGTCGAATCGCCGGTTGTATCAACTTCCTGAGCGGCTTGGTGCCAAACCTCTTGCGCGCTGCCGACAGGCCACGAACGGTTCCCGGAACACCCACGCTTGACGGACTGAAGCGGGCCCGCTGTTTATCGACGTCACCGTTCGCATCGAGATACATGTCCCGAGTCGCGGCGGCCGGAGCCATTTCTCGGAAGTCGAAGGCGTAGGTACGGTTGTCCTTCGCCGAATGGACGAGCATGAATCCGCCCCCACCGAGATTCCCCGCTTTCGGAAGGGTGACGGCCAAGGAATAGGCGACGGCTATCGCCGCATCGATGGCGTTGCCGCCGTCCTTGAGCACCTGCAATCCGATTTCACTGGCCCGCGCTTCCTGACTCGAGACGATCCCATGCCTGCCGATGACCGGATGGAAACGGCTCTGGTAATCGATGATGGGGGACGGCTCAGCGGCGACCAATTGCCACGCGAGAGCCGCGAACAGGAACAAGGTGGAGATGACGGTTTTCATCGTATTGGAAAGCAGTTCTTTGTGTATCACTTGTGATCGAGAACGAGCGAGTCCGGATTGTTTTCTTTCGGTTGCTTCAGGCAAAGAAAGTGACGGGGGCGATATCGGTCATCGTGTGCAATCCGGGAGTGGCTTTGACCACCTGATTGACGGCATTGATCGTGATGGCGCAGGTGGCGGTGTCGCCGTTGACGCCTCCACTGATCGTGGACTCGATGTTGGGGGTTCCCTTGATGACGATTGTGTCGCGGGGATTGGGTTCGCCGATCCAGGCTTTGAAATCGAGGATGATCTTTTCCACGCCATCCACGTAGCCCTTGCCAATCTGTTGCACTCCGGCAACGCCGCCGGGTTCAATCGTCAGCTCGTCGCTGTTCACCGTATCCTCGACGATGACGGGCGTGATGACGTCTTCCGTTTGCGAGAGATCCCAACCAAGGGAATTGGCGATCATCTGCACGGATTCGGTGAGGCCGACATGCCGAATCCGCTTCCGGGCGACAAGTTCGGCGAATGACTCCTTGGTCTGGCCGGCGCCAATCTTCTTTTGAAAAGGCAGTCTTCTGAACGCCGCGTTCTGATAGCGGGAGACGTGAACCGATTCGACGTTCTGGCAAACCGCCGTGAGGAAGGAGGGCAACGAATCCATCAGGAAGCCCGGATTGATACCGGTCCCGAGGACGGCGACCTGATTCTCTTTGGCCGCGGTGTCGATCTGAGTGGCCAGTTCCGGGCTTTCATCCCATGGGTGCGAGAGTTCTTCGCAGGTGGTCACGACGGGGACGCCGTTATTCACCAAGGGAAGAATCTGTGCCGTGATCGCCTCGATGGTCGAGACCGTCGTCAGAATTGCGCAATCGGCCGACTGGTAGATTTCGGCAGGGAGCTCCTTCGCGATTGGGATGCCAATGGGATTTCGGCCGGAGACTTCGGCGACGTCTTTACCGAGCAGTTCGCCGTTCACTTCCAGCGCACCGATGATCTCGATGTTCTGGCGTTCGAGCAGGTATTGTACGGTTTTCTGCCCCAAGGGACCCATTCCGACTTGGATGACTTTCAGTTTCTTCATGTGAGTTGATGAATACAGGCGTGGCGGTAGTGCGGGGCACCTTTCGTGACCTTCCTGATGTTTGATGAATAGGACGGATCGCCTGCTCGATCAGAGCTTCAGCGAGAGATGAAAATGGTTGTCATGCGGAGAGGTGGCGGGTTGTCGCAGCAGTTCTTCCGCGCGCTTAACAAGGCCTTCGAACTTGCTCTGTTGAGCGGATGGCATTTTGCGCTGCTCTGCTTTTGCGTGGGCGAGCAAGAGGTGCCGGAGCGGGTCGGACACCAGGATTGCCCGGATCTCGCCGAAGTATTTGTTCTCCAAAATTCCCTTCACCACCATCCAGTTGCGGGCCACGTCGAAGCGCCTATCGCCCTGGGCCGATTTTCCGTCCGCGTCGTAGGAGGTATAAACCGAGCTGACCGGATTACCGTGAAGATCGGTCGCGAAGAAAGTGAGATCTACATCCAGGCCCATCTGATGATTGATGTGGAATATGATCTTGCCGCCCCGTTTGCCCGACATGTCCCGGACACAGAGACGATGATAGGGAAGATCTCCGAGCGTCTCCTGCAAATCTGCACCCAACATCATCAAACCATAAACCAATCGATCGGCGCCAAAGTTGGACCCGCGAGTCGGGTGCGCGAGGTAGTAGCCCACAGCATCCTTCGCCGGAAGTTCGGCCGGATTCTTCAAAAGTCCTGAACGCAGCGAGCCGCCCGAAATACTGGGCTTCTTGTTTTTTCCCATTGATTCAATCTGCGCATGGACAAGTGCGCCTAGTTTGGTCTTCGGCTTCTGAATCCGCAGGGACGCGGCTTTTCCCAGAACCTGATCACGAAGCTGTTTGGCCACACCTATCCGATACGACTTGGTAAACTTCAGATTCTCCCGCGCAAAAAAGGCGACGGTGATCCCGTTCCGTACATCCCGCAGAACCGCATTCCGACTGGACACTGGCGCGCTGCCGGATCCGGTGTGCGACATCTCGACCAATTCGCCGTCTTCATGAACAACCCACCAACCGAAGCCGTAGCCGACCGCTTCCCTGTTATCGAGATTGCCGGACCGGTACAACATTCGGGTCGTTTCCTTGTTGACCAACACTCCGTCCGTAAGTGCCCGATCCCACTTCGCGTAATCCTCCAACGACAGGCGCATGTTGCCGGAACCGTTGAAGCGCGTGCTGTCGGTGGTATTGGTCATTCCCAATGCATCAAAGATCCGTTCCTTTTGAAACTGGTGAAACGGTTTGCCTGACACGATTTCAACAATCCGTGCCAGCAGGACGTAGCCCGAGTTGGTGTATTCCCATTTCACACCTGGAGCGCGTCGCAGCGGCATCGTGGCCAGCCATTCGGCGTGGGTTTGATTGTTCAGACGCGTGAGTCAGTGCTGTTCCTTGAACTTTGCGATCGCAGCCTTCTCTTTGGACTTGATGAAGTTCGCCAACCCGCTCGTGTGCCAGACCAGATCCTGAACCAGCAACTCCCTTCCCTCACGGGGAAGGCTTATATCCGGCAAATGCTTTGCCACCTTGTCCGTGAGCCTCAGTTTCCCCTCCTCAATCAACATCGCCGCACACATTGCCGCGAACTGCTTCGTGACCGAAGCCAGTCCCATCCGTGTCTGCGAGGTGATCGGCTCCTTGCCGTTCTTCAGCCCGTATCCTTTCGCGTGAATGACGTTCTTGTCCTTGATGACGAGAACCGCGAGCCCGCCCTTCGTGCCCGCCGGAAAATGCTCACGAATGATCGCGGCAATGCCCGGCGACTCCACTTCGACAGCGGTCGTGCTGCCGGGCGACACCAGCATCAGCACGATGCCGAACGTTACGACCATCTTTCTGTAGCCCATGACGTTTGGTTTCAACAGATCCACGGGGGAAACCGTATCAATCCAAATAAAAACCAATAGCGTTTAATTATTTACTGAATCCAAAGTATAACTTTATCTTCATTCAGCTTAGGCCTCGTGGATATCAGATACTTTGAGAGTCTCATTGCCGTCGCCGAATCCGGGTCAATCGCTCGGGCGGCGCGGGCCCAGAATCTGACGGCTGCTGCCGTGGGGCAACGCATTGCCATTCTCGAGGAACACTTTGGCAAAACCCTGCTCGATCGCACTTCCCGTCGGGCGCGGCCGACTGAAGCGTGTGCCAGGCTGTTGCCCCGAGCCCAGCAGCTGGTCCGGGATTTTTATGAGCTGGGTGCGATCCTTGAACCAGCCGGTCTTTCAGGACGTTTCAGTCTGGGCGCCATCCCCACCGCCTTGACCGGTGTTCTTCCCGGTGCGATCCGCCAACTCGCGGAGATGGCCCCGAAGCTGGTCCTCGACATCAAACCCGGGACGTCTGAGGGGCTCTTGAACGACCTCGGTGATCGACATCTGGATGCCGTCATTGTGGCTCTGCCTCCATTCAAGCTTCCGCGTCGTTTTGCGGTTGAGATCGTTCGCGTCGAGTCCTTGGTGCTTTTGTCCAAGAAAGGCCTGCGTGGATCCGCGCGCCAGAAGCTCGAGAAGAATCCGTACATCTGCTTCGACTCAAAATCCTGGAGTGGCGTAGGAGCAATGAAATATCTGAAGGACGAAAAGATCCGGATCGAACCCTTCTATGAACTCGATGCCCTGGAACCCATTGAGAAGCTCGTGATCGAGGGAATGGGCGTTTCGCTGTTGCCGCATTGGGAGGGACTGAATCCAAGGAAACCCGGCCTGAAACTGGATCCCATCAAAGACGATTGCTATGCCCGCAAGCTGGCCTTGATCACACGCACTGAAAGTACTTCTCCGCCGATTGTTGAGGCTCTGCGAAGCGCATTGAAGGCCAGCCGGTAATCAGCTGAGCACTTCCCGGATCACGTGACCATGCACGTCGGTCAGGCGACGGTTGAGGCCGTTGTGGTACCAGGTGAGTTGTTCGTGATCGAAGCCGAGGAGATGAAGGACGGTGGCGTAGAAATCCCAGACGGTGGTCGGATTGACGGCGGCGCGACGGCCGAAGTCGTCAGTTTCGCCGTAGCTGGTTCCGCCTTTGACGCCGGCACCCATCATCCAAAGGGTGAAACCGTCGGGATTGTGATCGCGGCCGACGGTGCCTTCCTGACGAGTTGGCATGCGACCGAATTCGGAGGTCCAGAGCACCAAAGTGTCATCGAGCAGGCCGCGTTGTTTCAGATCCGTCAGCAGGGCGGCAGTAGGTTGATCGAAGATGGGGCAGTGGCGTTCGTAGTCGGGCTTCAAAGTCTTGTGGGCATCCCAGTTGAGCAGACCGTCGACTCCGCTGGCGCGGGAAGCGCAGTAGAGATTCACATACCGAACACCTCGCTCGAGCAGGCGACGGGACAGCAGACAATTGTTGGCATACGCGGCGAGCAGCGGATTGGCTGAGTCAGTCCCGTAGAGCTGGTGGATATGTTGGGGTTCGGAGCCCAAGTCGTTGACCTCTGGAGCCGAAAGCTGCATTCGCGCGGCGAGTTCGTAGGCGTTCATCCGTGCCCGCAGTTCGGATTGCTCCGGTCGGGTTGACGCGTGGCGTTCGTTCAGGAACTGCAACAACTGCCGCGTGCCCTTTTCCTCACTCGCGTCGATCTTGCCAGGCCGGGCAATGTTGCGAATGGGTTGATGCGCGGACATCTCGATTGCCTGATGGGTCGCGGGCAGAAAGCCGTTGCTCCAGTTCGCCTTGCCATTGGGCGGTTCGCCGCGGATGTCGGGGATGGCCACGTAGGTGGGCAGGTTTTCATTCTCGCTGCCGAGGGCGTGGCTCAACCAAGCGCCGGCGCTCGGAAATCCTTCGGTGGCATGACCGGTGTTCACGAACACGCAGCCGGGTCCATGCGTATTGGTCTTGGATTGCAGGGCGTGGAAGAAGGCAATGTCATCCACGTGCCGTGCCATGTGCGGCAGCATCGAGGTGATGTGTTTGCCGCTTTGACCACACGGTGAAAATGCCCACGGGCTTTTCATCAGGGTACCGTTCTTGCCTTGGAAGCTCACCATGTTCTCTTCGCCCGGCAATGGCTTCCCATCCATCTTTTCAAGAATGGGCTTGTGATCCCAGAGGTCCATGTGAGAGGCGGCACCGGGACAGAAGATCTGCAGCACGCGTTTGGCCTTGGGTGCAAAGTGAGAGGCAAAATTGGCCGGGCCAGCGGCCTCTGATGACAGTAAATGGGTCAGCCCGACACCCATCAGACCCGACGTGACGTTCCCGAGAAATTGCCGCCGGGTGGAATTCAGAACGGAGTCATTCATACTGGTTCAATCAAGGTAGATGAGTTCGCTGGAGTTCAGCAATGCACGGCAGAACGCACGAAGGCCGTGTTGTTCGATTGCGTCGATTGAGTGTTTGAACTCTTCGGGATCGGGTTCGCGCTGATAGGCGATGACAAAAGCCTTCCGGGTCTGCCGTGCCGGTCTCACCTCGGTGCTCAGACGGGCTGCGAGGGCTTCGGCCATGTCGACGGAGAAGGAGTGGTTCAAGGCGGTCAGGGCTTGCAGAGGCGTGGTGGTCGCGGCCCGGCGGGGCGATGAAAATGCGCAGTCCGGCTGATCGAAATCGGTCATCAGATCCGTGCGAGAGGCGCGAGCGTTTTGATGGTATACAGCGCGCCGATAGGTTTCCGGTCCGTGCTCGTCGAGTGGCACATAGGTGGACACGTTGTCCCGCTGGACTTCGTAGAGCCGGAACCCTCTTCCTCCCGCAGTAAGATCCAGTTTGCCTGCCACTGTGAGAAAGGTGTCGCGAATCTCTTCGGCAGAAAGGCGGCGCGGCGGAAAACGCCAAAGCAGACGACTGTCGCCGTCGACCGTGGCAGACTTGGCTTCGAACGCGGAGGATTGCCGGTAGGCATGCGACGTCATGATAAGTTTGTGTAGCGCCTTGATCCGCCAGCCGTTGCGCAGGAGTTCGCGGGCCAGAAAATCAAGCAGCTTGGGATGAGTGGGTCGGCCGCCCATGAAGCCGAAGTCATTCGGTGTATCAACGATGCCGACTCCAAAATGATAATGCCAAATCCGGTTGGCCAGAACGCGGGGTGGCAAGGGGTTTTCCGGGTGGGTGAGCCACTGGGCGAACTTCAGGCGGCGGCGATCTTCCGGCGCCTCCGCCGGTAGGGTGTATGGGGGCGTGGTCTTCGCAAATGCCGACAGACTGGCCGGCACGACCGGAGCGCCGCGCTTTTGGGGACTTCCGCCTACGAATACATTGAAGGGGCCTTTCGCGTCGGCCGGATTGCGGGTTCCCATCCAAACCTTTCTCAAGGTCGGTACCCGGGCGATCTGCTGTTTCAAGCGGTTGATCTCCTGCTTCAGTTGACTGGATCGTTTCTTCTCTTCCCGCGTCATTTCCAGTCGATTCAGCCGTTGGTCGCGGTGGGCTGTATTCACCGGCTCGCGGGAATGACTGTCAGCCACTTTTCTCCACTTCGTCCCGTCGTTCGAGACCTCGATCCGGTACTCGGCCAGAAAGACAAACTTTCGATGCTCCGGAACGTCTTCGCCGCGGGCGCTGGAGAAACGAACCCGATTGATGGACGTAGGTTGTTTCAGTTCAATCGTCAGGCTGCCGCCGCGGCCGATAAATCGCCGCCCGACCTGGCCGTCGATGGTCAGATGAGGACCGTAGGCACCGGGGAAGTCGGCAATCTCACGGGCCTTGCCCGTGGCTCTCCCGCCGTTGGAGGCGAGGGCGACATTCCTCGGGTTCTGCTCGGCCGACCAGACCTCGAACTCGTCGATGTTGAAGCTGCCGGTGTTCTTCAGGACGATGTCCTGTCCCTCGGAAGTCAGGCGGACAAACTTTACAATGGTAGGTTTGAAACGTTCTTCGGTCCCGGTCCGATCGACGGTCGGACGGGTCCAACGCTCCGCATGCTCCGCCAGTTTACCGAGCGCGCGTTTCCTGATGGATTGCGTCAAGGTATTCAGCTGGGATTCCAGCTTGGTCATCCGGGTGTTGAGCGGCGTGAGTTTGGCAGTGCGATTAGCCTTCTCTTTCGGCGTGCCGAGGGGGACGGATTTATGTCTGACTGCGGAAAAGGTGGCGTAGAGTCCGTAGTAATCTTCCTGCGTGATGGGGTCGAACTTGTGATCGTGACAACGCGCGCAACCCAAGGTCATGCCAAGAAAAGCCTCACCCGTCGCACCAATGATTTCGTCCAGCGTGTTCGCCCTGATCTGTGCCTTTTGCACCTCGTCCTGATTGCCTACATCATCGAATGGACCGGCCACCAGGAAGGCGCTGCCAATCGCGACGTCCGGATCGTCGGCTCCAAAGACGTCGCCGGCCAGATGTTCGCGAATGAACCGGTCGAAGGGTTTGTCGTCGTTGATCGAACGGATGACGTAGTCGCGAAACGGCCAGGCGTCGTTGATGATGTCATTGCGTTCGAAGCCGATGCTCTCGCCGAATCGAACGACATCCAGCCAGTGACGCCCCCAGCGCTCGCCGTAGCGCGGCGAGGCAAGCAACCGGTCCACCAGTTCTTCATAGGCTTGGGGGTTACGGTTGTTTAAGAAGATTTGCACCTCCTCTGAGGTCGGTGGCAAGCCGGTCAGATCATAGGTTGCCCGGCGTATCAAGGAACGGCGATCTGCGGGACGGTTCATCGCCAACTTTTTCTCGGCAAGTTTGGCACGAATGAATGCGTCGATCGGGTT
>Ga0055584_100006067_pt1 | contig 11843 bp, 7 predicted proteins | sample OSDHelmetaG_FD_58716 | JGI IMG/M metagenome (GOLD analysis project Ga0055584, IMG submission 58716) | Pelagic marine sediment microbial communities from the LTER site Helgoland, North Sea, for post-phytoplankton bloom and carbon turnover... | ecosystem: Environmental > Aquatic > Marine >... | reverse complement strand
TTCAAGATATTAGTAATATGAAAAATAAACAATTATATAATAAAATATCAAAAGAAATTATTTTTTTAAAAGATTGTTTAATTGATATGTCGACTAATCTAATTGAATTAAATAAATTAAAAATGTTTGATACAACTGAAAATGGTTATTTAGTTTTATTTGATGAAATTAATCTTATTAAAGATAAAATAAAGAATATACCAGATTATATATCTTTCAAATATTTAAATAAAATTAATAATGAAATAAATATGATTAAACTTATGATAATACAGTATATTAATCATATAGCACCAAATAATATGAAAACTATCTATCAATTATTATTTGGTGCAGATTATCAAATAATATTTAAATCCATATTTAATAGAGAAGAAGTCGAATATTTAGAATTATTATCTCGCTTATTTACTCCAATTAGTGTGTGGGATTCATCTTTACATTCTAAATCGATCGATTATATTAATAAAAAAGAAACTAATATTAAAATGAATAAAGAATTTATAGATTCAATTATAGAATCTAAGAATGATAGAGTACAATCAATAGTAATTGGAGATGTTACTAGTTTTCCAAATTTTTTAAAAAATATAACTGAAATTATAACAAAAGATAAAAGAATATTAAAACAAGATCGTAAGATTACTTTTAATAGTATCGAATTATTAAAATTATTTGATAATACTAATAATAATATAATATTTAGTAAGAATCAATCAACACTATCATTAGTTGAAGATAAACAAGGATTTATGGTAATCATTAAAATAAAAAATAATCACACGATTAATGACACAATTAGCACTGAATTTACAGAAAAAGACAATATATCTCATAATAATGATGTAGATCCATCTAATCCAATTATAAAAGATTTTCATAGGATAATAGTAATACAAGGAATTGTAAAAGATGATATACTTGAATTATACAAGACAAATCCTCGTATTAATCAAAAGATACAAGATATTAAAAAATATATATTATTAGATGAAAACTACATACCTTTATATTTTAAAACAAATTTAATCGATATATTAAATATACGAGATATATTAGTATTTAGTAAAGAAGAGATAGGATCTATTATTAAAAAAAGATATAATGATTACAAAATATTACAAACAAAAACACTTGGAAATTTAATAAATGAGTTTTTACTTGCAAGTAAATTTAGAAAAATAGAAATATTAGTATTATTTTTAGCTGGATCAGTTCAAGATAATAAACTTGGTTTTATATTATATGATATATTACGAATTAAGGATAAATCTGATATTACACAAGATATTTATAATTCTCTTCACACTATATTAAAATTAAAGTTTGAAACTACAAATAACATCCTTAAAGATGAAGAGGAAACTATATTAAAAGCTTCATTGGATGATTTATCGTATGAAAGAAGAATCAATATTATGAATATTGATATTTCTATAAAGAATAAAGCTATTGAAAAATTAAAATCATTAAATAATAATCTTCAAGGTGATAATAAAGCTCAAAGTTGGTTAGATGGATTCTTAAAAATACCATTTGGTGTATATTGTGAAAACCAAATAATTAGTTTTAAAAAAAATTTATTAGATTCAATTAATAAAAAATATCCAAATAAATTATTATATTCAAATCAAGATATAACAAAATTATTAAATGAAGAAAAGTTAGAAAAAGAAAATTTGGATAAATGGAATAAATATAATATAGATCGATCGCTCTATTTAAAAGAGATTAGACTAAAACTAGATAAATCTGTATATGGTCATAAAGAAGCAAAACTACAATTAGAAAGATTATTTGCTCAATGGATTAATGGTATGACTAAAGGTGCAGTGATAGGATTAATGGGGCCACCAGGTACTGGTAAAACATCTTTAATTAAAAATGGATTAAGTCAATGTTTAACTGACAGTGATGGAATAAGTAGGCCATTTGGTTTTTTACCCATAGGAGGATCAGTGAATGGATCAACACTCGTTGGACACAATTATACTTATGTGGGATCAACTTGGGGGCGAATAGTCGATATATTAATGGTAAGTGGTTGTATGAATCCAATTATATTTATAGATGAAGTAGATAAAATTAGTTCAACTGAATATGGGAAAGAAATAGTATCTATATTGACACATTTAACAGATGCAACGCAAAATGATAGTTTTGAAGATAAATATTTTTCAGGTATTCCATTAGATTTATCAAAAGCATTAATTGTATTATCTTTTAATGATATTTCTATAATTGATCCAATATTGAAAGATCGTATAACTATAATAGAGACTAAATCTTATAATATAAATGAAAAAATTCATATCATTCAAGATTATATGTTACCTGAAATATTAAAAGATATTGGATTTAATAAAGATGAAATTATATTTTCAGATGATATATTAAAATATATTATAAATACATTTACTAATGAAGCGGGAGTTCGAAAAGTAAAAGAAAAAATAGTAGAAATAATACGGGATATAAATTTAAATTTAATACACTGTATAAATCAACCTACTATTATAACACAAGACTATATTGATAGTTTATTTAAAAATAAACCAAAAATAAAACAAAATAAAATTCATAGTATTCCAGAAATTGGATTAGTAAATGGATTATATGCAACAAATACTGGGATAGGTGGATTAACAGTTATTCAAGTAATAAAATATCCAAGTGATAAAATGCTAGAATTAAAAATGACAGGACAACAAGGAGAAGTAATGAAAGAATCAGTAGAATATGCGATGAAGATTGCTTTCAATTTATTAACACCAGAAGAACAAAATAAAATTTTAGAAGATTCTAAAAATAAAAATAATTTTGGTTTATTGATACATACACCAGATGCGGGGACAAAGAAAGAAGGTCCGTCGGCTGGTGCAGCAATGACATTAGCTATATATAGTGTATTAACAAATAGAAAAGTAGATAATACAATAGCATTGACAGGTGAAATAGATCTATGGAAGAATATTAAAGAAATAGGAGGATTGTATGCAAAATTAAATGGTGCAAAAAATGCTGGTATCAGATTAGCTCTAATACCTAGAGATAATATGGAAGATTTAGAGATATTAAGAAATGAAATGATATCGCCAGAGGATGAAATATTTAAAGTAGAAATTGTCGATACAATCGAAGATATTATACAATTAGCATTAGTCTAAATACAATCAATTATTCAACCAAGATAGGTTGGGCTCTTTTTTGAGATTTACGCTTATCCTTGGATCGCTTTTGGCTAACCCTAGCTAGACTTTCAGTACTTGCTTTGGTCAAAGGATTAATATTATCTAGGTAACGTTTAGCTAGTTGTTTTTTCCAAAATAATTTGTGAATATCACGATTTTTTTTTTTTTGATGCTGGTTATACAAAGATTGTCTTGCTAGTTTAAAATTCAAATCTAGATTTTCTGCTAAATTATGTTTTTCTAACAGGTCGCACTCGTTATAGTATTCACTATACCCTGAATAATCAATATCTAGATCATAACTGATAGCTAGATAATAATCATCGTCGCAAAAAGGACAGTAATAATCATCATCCAAGCTATGAAAACTGTAATTGTTATTTGAATTGTTATATGGTTCGTAATAGCATCGACACATGGTACACTATTTTATTATATATAGATTTTATAAATAATAAATATTTCAATTTTTTATATAAAATTGAAATAATAAATATTTCAATTTTATATAAAGCAATATCGAGATCTTTCTAGTAAGAATGAACTCTATTGACTTGTATAAACTTAAGAATAACACAAAATGTGTCTTATTAAATGAGACATTAGTATCTGAAATATTAAGTTATTTTAATCAATCAAATATTAAAACTTTCAAAGGTCCTAAGAAACAAGTAAATATTTTGAAAAATAATAAAATTCAAAATAAGAAAGATTTGTCGGAAAATAAACTAATAATGATAATGAATAAATTATCACATAATAATTTAAATGAATTAATTAAAGAATATTTATTAAATCCTTCTATTACTATTGAGCAATATAATTCTATTCAGAATGAAATATTAATAAAGATGATGAAAGATATAACATTTATTAATATATATATTCCATTTGTAATTAAAATATTTACTATAGAGAAATATAGATTATCGGTAGAACCAGAATTTTTTATTAAAAATATAATGAATATCATATCTTATCATTATTTGAATTTAGATACAGATTCATATCTAATGCAAATGACTGATCGAGATAATGAATCCGATAGATTATCTTGTTTAAAACTAATTAATTATCTTATTAAATTTAATTTTTTTAATAAAGATTTAGGTAACTATATGTCAAAATTACTTTTAAAACAAGATAAATATAAAGTAGATATTTATTATTGGTTTAATGATAATAATTTAATCAGTAATTATAAAAATGAAATAATGGATAATATAATATATTGTCAAGATAATAATATGTTAAGAGAAAAATTAATGATTGACAGTCTATATCAAAATATTTCAGATCAAAATATTTCAAACCAAAATATTATAATAAATCCAACACTTCAAACTGAATTGGTAAAATCTGTCGAAACTGTGATTAAATCGCAGCCTACCAATGATCCAGTAAATCAATTTATAATATTATTAGATAATATTATAGAAGAATTTTTTTACTTGGAATCAAAAGAAGAAATTCAAAATTTTATTAATACTGAATGTAAAGATCTTAATAATAAAAATATATTTTGTAAAGAAATATTAAATAGATATTTTAATGATATATTGAAAAAAGATTTAATATACGATTTATTAAATTATTTAATAAATCAAAAATCTTTATATAAAAGTAATATTAGCAAAGGATTGTTATTATATTTAGATTCTTTGCCAGTATTGCAAACTAAAAATGATAGTATGGAAAAATTATTAAAATTTTTAAAATCAAATAATATAACTAAAAATTTAGAACACTTATTTAAAAAATATAAAATTAAAATAAATTATGATATAGAATTATAATCTATAGAGTTACAATAAAGCATTATATATAGATGAAATACATCCCGATAATTGTAACATACTATCAATACCATTATTTACTTTAATATAACTATCACTGATTATCTTATAAATTTCTTTATAATCAATTGAATCAATTTCACTATATTCTTTATGATTTTCTATATATTTTAAAAATGTTAATAGAATATCATTTGCACTATATCCAGTTTCATATAATTGATTCAATGTAACCAATGCATTTATCATATTATGTTCTATACAACTTTTTAATATACTTCTAATAATATGTAATTTAGGTATATCGATTGTATTATCTACTATATTTTCATCAATTATATTATTATTATATTGTAAGCATTCTAAATTATTAATACATTGTCTAATATCGTAATTTGAATAAAACATTAAACGTTCTAATCCAGAATCTACGATATTAATATTTTCTTTTAAACAAATATGATCTAATCTTTTTCTAATATTAGATTTTGATATTCGTGGAAAATGTAATAACATACATCGAGATTGTATCGATTCATTTATTTTAAATCCTTCATTGCATATAAATACAAAATGTGTATTTTGTTTATACTCTGCTATAATATTATTTAATAAATTTTGAGCTTTTTGTGTAATACTATCTGCTTCATCTAATATAATTAATTTAAAATTATCTGATTTTTTTTTACAAAATGGTAATATGGTTTGCTGTATCATGGTAAGTCCTCTATCATAACTTGCATTTAACTCTAAAACATTATGATGGTAATCATTTTTATATATTTTTTTAGCTAAATATAATATAGTTGATGTTTTACCTGTACTTGGTTCTCCAGTTATAAGCATGTTAGGTAATTGTTTGGACTTTAATATATTTTTTATTTTATGCTTTATAAAATCATCAAATAATATATCGTTAAATACAGTTGGTCGATATTTTTCAACTAATAATAATTTGATATTTGATGAATTATTTTTTGTTATTAAATTCTCATTCATTAATAGAATGAGAATTTAAATGTCTAAATAGATTAGAAATTTAATTTCTAACATTAAATTTCTAACATTAAATTTCTAACATTAAATAATATGAATAAATTTAATGTATTCTTATTATTCTATATAGCAGTATTTATTCTATATGCGACTGCTCCTGAACCAATAATAATATCTCAAACACCATTATAAATTAAAAGATTGTATAAACTCATCTAATGTCAATATAGTAATACCGAGTGCTTTAGCCTTAGTAACTTTTGTAGTAGATGATATGGAATTATCTTTAATAATTAATATATTGGTATTACTTGAGATTGTATTAGATATCATACCTCCTTCATTTATAATATATTCTTCTAAACTTCCAGAATTTGTCATAATATCTCGAAACCCAGATAATACTATTTTTTTTCCTTTTAATTTAGTACCTAAAATTTTTTTAGTTTTAGTTTCTATTGTGATATATGGTTTAATCATATTATAAAAACTAACAAAATCATCAAAATTATTTACAAACATTTTACTTATCTTTTCATCTATACCATCAATACTTTTTATATTATCAATAAATTGTTGGTTTGATAGTTTCTTATAGTCAGTTATTATATTTGGATACTTTTCTAAAATGGATTTAATTCTTTCATAACCAATACCGTGTCCTAATTTATTCGATGCTGTCATTAATTGTGCGATAGATATATTGGTAGTTGATTTTTTTATATTAGAAATAATGTTCTCTGCAGATTTTTGTTTAAATCTATCAATTTCTAATACTTTGTCGACTGATAATTTTAATATTTTTTCAATAGTATCATACGATGCATCATAAAGACGTTCAATTACTTTTTCACCTAATCCAGTTGCATCTAATGTTGAAAAGAAATGATAAATTGATTTAATTTTAGTTGCTTGAGAATCTAGATTGGTAGAAACTATATTAATTCCCGATTCAGTCCACATCCAATCTTTACCATCTGGTAATATAACATTTGCAGTTTTTATCACTCGCTCTATTTTAGGTATAACATCATTTGAACGTATAATTTCAACTACTGCCCCAGGTCCAATCTTATTATCTACAATATATTTAGCATTATTTCCGGTAACACGTTTAATTGTAACTCCGCCAACATTTACTGGATTTATAATAATAGTTGGAATTATATAGCCATCTTTTGATTCATTCCATTCTACATTTACAACTACTGATGTAGCTTTTTGATCTTCTAATATATCCTTAAATGCAAAAGCATATTCCGGATTTCCATTAGTATTAATAGGATGTAACATATCATTCGTTATAATAATACCATCTATCACATATTTTGATTTTTCTCTACGATCTAGAAAATACTCTGATAATATTTCATAAGAAATTGTATTAAATTTTTTATAATACACAGTATCAAAACCTAGTTTTTTTACAATAGATAATTGTTTTGAAATAGACATAATAGGATCTATAATTTGATAAACAACAAATCTAGTATCGTGTGCAATATTTGGATTAATTGTTTTACTATTTACTAATCCTGCCACTGTATTTCTTCCATTTTTCATAGTATCTTGCCATTTTGTATCAAATCTTTTTTTAGATATAATTAATTCGCCTCGAAATGCAACTTGTTTTTGTGAAAATATTTTTTTAATAGTTGTAACAGAAGGTATACTAGGTATATAATTTAATAATATTGATATATCCATCCCGTGTGTTGCAGTCCCCCTAGTATATAATTTTACCAAGTTAGTTTCTAAATTGTAATATAATAATCCCGATACTCCATCTTCTTTATCGGTAGCATAATAAGGTGGTGGATATTCATCTAACCATTTATCCAATTTATTTGAACCTGGTTTAATCTTATCCATACTTCCCAGATAATAGGGTAGTTTTACTTTATCTTTTGATTTAATTGGAGCTCCTATTTGTTTTAATATTTTACTTTTTGGATTCTTTAATCTTAAAAAATCTACCAACATATCAAATGTTAAATCGGATATAACAGGTGTATCATTATAATATTTATCGGATGCAAATGGTATTATTTTTTCTAATTCTTCAATTGAAAAATTAGAGATTGTACTATATAGATCGTTACTTTTATTCAATTTATCTAAATTTATTTTAATGCTCATTTTAATGTTCATTTTAATGCTCATAGTTATAATTATATAATATTATAATTATAACTATTGAAACTTTATTTCAATAATTTATATTTATATTTTATATAAATATAATCTAATTATAATTATATGAAGCTAGATAAAATGAATCACAATATAGAGCATCAAAATATAAATTATAATAAGCTATCTCAAGAATATAAAGAAAAAAATGATAAATATTTTATTGATATTAGTAGTAATATCTTAAAGTATAAAAACCCCAAAAGTCGCCAACCTAAACCTACGTATCCTATTGTTAGACCCGATGAACCATATAAAGATACTCATTTTAAAAGAGATCAATCGATTGAAAAAATAATAGATAATTCAATGAGTAAATTTGATAGTACAATTTCTAATGATAATTTATTACAAGCAATTAATTATAATACGAGACCACAAGATTCATCTCAGTTAATGGATTCAAAAACTTTTAAATCTATTAAGAAAGATAATATGGATATTTCTACAATGTATAGAATGATGGAATCTTATATTACAGAAAAAGTATCATCCGATCAATTAAGTAAAATACAAGGTACCTATAATTATAAGTATAAATTATTCTCTGAAAAAGATCAAGATGTATATAAATCAATCGATCAAGTAAAACAAATAGATCGATTTAATCCAATTAAATATTATGGAGGTAAAAAAGATATTGTGGAAGAAAAAGTTACACAAAATATTGACAAGATAATAGAAGAGGATGAAAAAGAAGTCACACAATATATTAGCGAGATAATAGACGGGGGTGACAAAGATATGGAAATGGAAGACGATGTAGAGATCATATAATGATTTTTCTTAATTATATCTATATAGAGAGAGATAAATAGATAGAGATAGATAAATAGATGGAATTAACAAATTATATAAAAGATAAACTATCAGTTTCTATAAATGAAAATGAAATATTTGTAGATTTTACAAATAATTGGGGAATTGGTGATAAATATAAAATACAAAATATTATAGATCAATATAAATCGCAGCCTTATTGTAATCTAAAAGCTGTTTATATTTTTCTAGTTACAGATAGTTGTGATAGTTTTATAATTCCAAGTAATGTAAAACTATATAGAACTAGTTTATTAAAATCTCAAAAGAATGAAAATGAATATATATTACCATATATTTGGGAAGGTTTTGATAAATTTGATCCCTTGGAAGTTACCACTAAACCAATTGTAGGATTTTGTGGTTTTCCTGGACACTATAGAAAAAAATTAATAGATGTAATTAAACGTAATAATAGAATCACGTCAAAATTTATTTTAAGAAATCAGTTCTGGGGTGGTAAACCACACGATTCTCAAATAATAAAAGATTTTTTAGATAATATAAAATCATCACATTTTAATATTTGTAATAGAGGAGTTGGTAATTTTTCAATGAGATTTTATCAAACATTATCTTGTGGTAGAATACCCATATTATTAAATACCGATATATTATTACCATTTGAAGATAAAATTAATTGGAACGATATTATTATATTTGCATCTACCGAAAAAGAACTGGTTGATAAGATATTAACTTGTAATGATATTGTAAATCGACAAATAAAATGTAGAGAAATTTATGATACATATTTTGTTGGTACTAAATTTTTAGATGGAATATTTACGTCTTATCTTAATTGAACTATTCTAATTAAATAAAAATTGAATATTAATATAAAAAATAGATTATTAATATTATTAATGGTTAAATTTGGTGATAGTAACTCTTTTATAATAAATGATCTTGATTTTAAAAACAAGATCATTGATTATCTATTTAGTACAATCGATATATCTAAATATCGATACAATTTGTTAGATTCTTTACAACAATTGAATTTTTTAAAATTAAATGAACATTATTTATCACCTAATTTTAAGGGTTATAATTATTTTGTAATTTTTTATCGTAATAATAATGTTAATTATTGTGTAGCAGTTGATAGAAAAAATTTATCATATCATCGTGATAAAATTGATATCAATAAAGTTGTTATATATAAAATTAGAATAAATACATCACCTGCAATATTTCGCGGTACTATTTTAGATTGTAAAATGATTAAAAATATAATGTTAATAAAAGATTGTTTTCAAATGATGGGAAATATGATAATTGATATGGAGATGTTTGAAAAGATGTTATATATTGATGGTATTATTATGAATCAATTTCAAAAAGATTATTGTAATAATTTCACATTTAAGATCAATAAATTGTATCGATACAATATGTTGAATGAAGTGGTAAATAGTATTATTCCAAAATGTAATATGGAAATACAAGGCTTAATATTTTTACCAAAAAAATCTGGTATTTCTATAATTTTTATCGATAAAAAACAACCAGAAATTGCAAAAGTTAATATAGTGTCACAGTCTACAACCGATACAATAGCTAGCTCAAGTTATCATATGATTCATGATATGAAGAATTTTTTACTTTCACGGAATTATTCATATGAAACGGTAGGTAAGAAAAAAAATTTATATGTAGAAAGAACTAATATTATTGATGTGTACAATGTATATGAAAATAATAAAGATGATAAAATAGGTATTGCACATATTCCAAATATTAAAATATCTCAATATTGTGATGACAATATAAAAGATAAAGAATTGTGTCAATGTATCTATCATACTGGATTTAATAAATGGATACCACTTACAATAGTAGTATAGATAAAACAATTTATTTATTCTAATAAAACAATTTATTTATTCTAATAAAACAATACCTAATTTGATATCATCGCCAAGTTTATCAACATCATCTTTTAATCTAGAATCAATTTTTGAATCAAAATTATAATATGGGGCTAAATTTACTCCTTTATTTTCTAATGTTCCAATATAGTCATCATATGTAAATTTATTATTAATAAATTCTTCAGTAACTGATTGAACTGAGATAGATATATTTTTAATAACGGACGTAAGAATTACCGATTCATATTTGGGGATTTTTAATGATATATCATTATCAACACCTATTACAACTGACTTTTTACTTTTAAAAGATTGCTGTAAAACACTTGTTATATCACCTACAATTGGAAAAATTACATCTGCATTTTGCTTTTCAAAATTCTTTGCAATTTGCTCTTTTTTCTGATTATTATAAAAATCACCAACAAATGTTCCTTGTTTATTTTGTCTATTCCACCCAAGTAATGTAACATTTTTATTATTAATCTCACTATAATATTCAACTCCTTGTGCAAATCCATCCATAAATTTTATAATTTGTGGTATATTCATTCCACCAAATGTTGCAACAATACCTGTTTTTGAATAACCTGCTGCAAGATATCCCGCTTGCATTGAAGCTTCTTTTATATTATATATTATACTCTTCACATTATCTGAACTAATAAAATCTACTATTGCAAATTTAATTAGCGGATTTTCCAATGCAGCTTTTGCAATTACATCACCAAGTAAAAATCCAACACCTATAATTAAATTATAGTTTTGATTAATTATACTATTAATATCATTTGTATAGGTTATATTATTTTCTGGTATTGAATATTTTTTTGATATAGTTTGTAATCCAACCCAAGCACTTTGATTCCAACCTTTATAAAAAATATCACCCTCATCTATTAAAAGACCAATTTTAGGTTGTGAATATTCATTTGATATAGTACTAGCTATTGAAATACTATTTTTAGGTT
>Ga0055584_100006066_pt1 | contig 11844 bp, 10 predicted proteins | sample OSDHelmetaG_FD_58716 | JGI IMG/M metagenome (GOLD analysis project Ga0055584, IMG submission 58716) | Pelagic marine sediment microbial communities from the LTER site Helgoland, North Sea, for post-phytoplankton bloom and carbon turnover... | ecosystem: Environmental > Aquatic > Marine >... | reverse complement strand
CAGAGAAAAGCTACAATCAACAAATCGGGCGTCTCACGAGTAACAGCACCTTACACTTCCCAACTCGGAGTTTTTACCTCCGTCACAACGTCACGGAACAAACTGCGCCGTCTGGTCTGGACTAATTTCAACCTTTGCACGCCTCGTTTAACCGAGTAGCCTCTTTAATAGGGATAGCGCGGTTGGTAAGGGAGAAAAGCAATGGGAAAACCAGTATAATTACATGTCACACTGAAAATCGACGCCAACAAACGAGACATCTTCTATGGCGTGATGTCTGAAGCCGTCCCGATCATTGAAGAGCTTGGCTGGAAGTTTATCGGCGCATGGGTCGACGGTGTGGGCCGGCTGAACACGGTTGTCGATTTGTGGGAACTGGAAGACGCCAATATGTATTTCGATGTTATGAGTGTCTTTTCCCAACGCCCCGAATACCCCTCTATCGTCGCCAGGATGAACGACGCTATCGACGAAGAAGTTGTCCATATGATGTCAAAGCTACCTTACGGACGCCGTTAGAATCCACCGATCAACATAGGAAATATGATGAAAACCACCCTGATCCGCCTGAAAGTTTTGGCAGATAAACAAGCAGAATTCGAAGCACTGGTTAGCCAACTTGTTAAAGACGTGGCCGCCAATGAACCGGAACCAAAGGTTTATGAAGTACGACGCTGTAAGGACGAACCATTGTCTTATGTCTATTTCCTCAGCTTCACCGACGACGCAGCACAACAGTCCTATCAGGATGCCGATTACCACACAAAGATGTCACCCATCGTAATGGCCTATCTGGACGGCGACCCCGTTTATGAAGAACTAGATATGTTCTAGCGGCTAGTTGGGTTTGTGCTGGCGCTTGCCTGTCGCCATGCCCGATGTAGCATCGCGCGTGGCCTTGCTATCAGAATCGCTATCTGAATCTGAATCAGCGTCTGATTGAGCCGCGGACTGATTGGATCGTGTAGTATTGTGGTCATTCGACGGAGAGACCGTGCCTTGCATTTGTCCGCGATTGGAACGCGATGAGTTGTGGTCTTCCGCAGCCATGGACGTGGCCACGCTTCCCAAAAACAAACCCATCGCCAAAAGTGTCAGTTGCTTCATAATTCATACCCCATTGTTTTGAGGGCCAAACTATAGCATGGCAACATGAACAACAGCTAAACGCGCCCTAACCAATATAGGCTGGGGCATTCCCAGGCTTCCACTTCACGCTGCACCCCATGCTTGGGTGCTGTGGTTCAGGCACAGGCTCGTCCAACAACACCGCGGTGACGGCATCGCACAGGTCTTCTCCTGTGACAGGATCGCCATTGCCGGGTGTGGCACTATCGAACCGCCCTCGATAAGCCAATTTGTGTTCGGTATCAAAGACATAGAACTCTGGCGTGCAAACAGCTTTCAACATCTTAACGACGTCTTGGCTTTCATCTATCAGATAGGGGAAGTCGTATCCAAAATGGCCAATATCCTTCAACATTTCAGCCGGGCTGTCAGACGGATGCATCTTGGTGTCATTCGCATTAATGGCAATTGTCTCAAGGTATTGCCGGTCATAATCACCAACAAAATTGGCAAAAGCCTGCTTCAGCTGCTTCACATAAGGGCAATGGTTACACCAAATGGCGATCAGTAGCGCTGTGCCTTCCTCTAGAGTTGAGGTGTCGTACATATTGCCGCTGGCGTCGGGCAATTGAAAAGCGGGCAAAGGGGTACCAAGGGGCAACATGGTAGATTTCATCAATGACATAGCACGCTCATATGAACAATTTGAAAGAGGCAGCCTAACACTCTCCCCACGCATTACCTCATAAAAGAGTGGCTGTCAGAAGCAAAACAAATGTTGATCAGCATCAATGCAGCAACGCCATAGCCCCCGCCATAGTGCACCTCCAAGTGGGGAATAATCGGAAGGGGTGCGAGATGTCTTTTGTAGATGATATTGGTGGTGAAAAAGCCCTGAAGGGCATGTTGGATACATTTTATGGCCGGGTACGCAATGATAACGATATCGCCGGCTGCATCGATGCAGACCAAATGGAAAGCCTCACGGAAGCACAATGTACCTGCCTGACACAGTTCATTAATGGCGACGGCGACGACGCCGCGAGCTCTATGCCCGGCGCCCATGCCTATATGATCGGCAAGGGTATGACAGACAACGCCTTTGACGGCATTTACGACCACTACCACGACACCTTGGCCGAATTGGGCATTCCCGGCGGCATGGTCCACGGCTTCTTGGAGGCTTTTGAAGACCTGCGCGAAGTCGCAGTCTCATAAGTATCGACATGGCTGGCTTTTTTTGGGCTGGACCTGTAATCCACATCGCCTCATTCTGTTAATCATCGACGGATGAACAGTAGAGGCAACAACCCATTGAGCGAAAATTCATCTTCCGGCATACGCGGCACCTTATCTGAAGCCCGCGAAACAGCGCGTAGGTTGCCTGGCGCAGGCTTCGTGCTTGCGACCTTTCGCATTTTGAGGGCTGGCGTGCGCGATGTGTTGCGCGGTGAACTGCAAGTGCGTGCGGCCAGTCTGGTTTATTCAACGCTGTTGGCGCTGGTACCCCTGATCGCGGTTAGTTTTTCCGTGCTCAAAGGGTTTGGTGTCCAAAACCAGATGCGCGGCTTTATTGGCAGCCTGTTTTCCTCTGTCGGTGATGACCAAGAAGCCATTGTCGACCAGATTGTCAGCTTCGTCGATAATATGGAGGTGGGTGTATTGGGTGGCGTGGGGTTGGCCATTCTGTTTTACACGGTCTTTTCGCTGATCCGTAAAATCGAAACCGCCATAAATTATTGCTGGCGCACCTATCACAGCCGCAGCTTCGGCGAAGGCTTTACCCGCTACATCTCTATCATCATTCTTGGCCCGGTATTGCTGTTTGCAGCGCTTACCATGTCTGCCTCTATCACCAGCGAACCTCTGTACCAGCAAGTGTCCCGGATCCCGGGCTTGGCAGAAGTGATCGACTGGGGCGGCCAACTTTTGCCCTATGGCATGTTGGTGTTGGCATTCACAGCCATCTATTATTTTTTACCCAACACCTATGTACGATTCAGGGCAGCCCTGGCGGGCGGCGTCATTGCGGCCTTTTTGTGGTTCCTATTTGGTCTGTTTTTCGCGCAGGTCGTCGCGGGGTCCGGTAATTACGTGGCTATTTATGCCACCTTTGCGACCATGATTATTTTCATGATCTGGATGTTTATTGCCTGGCTGGTTTTGCTGTTTGGGGCCAGCATTGCGTTTTATGCACAAAACCCTGCTTTTTCGTCCCTCTCTATCGATCAAGACGAATCGCAGATATCTGGCCGGGCCCGTGAACGGATTGCCTTAGCCGTCATGAAAGATATTGCGCGGCAATATGCCCATGGAGCCACCCCGCCTTCCATTGCAACGCTATCGGAACGACTTGAGGTTCCCATTCAGTCAGTGAATTGGGTTGTTGATATTATGCTGCAAGGGCGATTGCTAACATCGACCATAGCGTCGCCGCCAACTTATGTCCCTGGGCGATCTGCAGAGTCCATCATGGTCCGCGATATATTGGAATCCGTGCGAATGGCCGGGCATGATGCCGACCAAAGCACCCATAAAAAGCGCGGCGATGACGTTGTCGAACAGGTGATGACCAAACTAGACAGGTCTCGCAGCCGCACCCTGGGGGCCATGACCTTGCAAGACTTGGCCGCCAATAGCACTGGCACCGATAAGACTGAGCCCACACTTCAGCCAGCATCCCAGAATGACAGTTGACACAAAGCCCGTTGCATCGGCAAATAGGCGCCTAATAACAAGGAAATTCCCATGAAAAGCCAATCCATCGTCGCCTTTGGCGCGCCACTCGAATCTACCAATTCTGAAACACCCGTGCCTACAGGCAAACAGGTGTTGCTGAAGGTAACCCATTGCGGCGTTTGCCATTCTGATGTGCATTTGCATGATGGTCATTTCGACATGGGTGGCGGTAACAAGCTGGATGTAGGCCGAGGCATGCAACTACCTTTCACGCTGGGCCATGAAATTGAAGGTACCGTGGCCGCCATTGGCCCCGACGTCACCACCGCCCAAGAAGGCGACGCCCGCGTTGCCTACCCCTGGATTGGCTGTGGCGACTGCCCCACCTGTAACCGCGGTGAAGAACAATTATGCAACCGGCCCCAGCACTTGGGCGTCGGCGTCCCCGGTGGCTTTGCCGATTACGTATTGGTACCAGACGAAAAATACCTGCTAGACTATACCGGCGTGCCAGAAGGCCTGGCTGCCACCTATATGTGTTCCGGCCTTACCGCCTTTAGCGCGCTGAAGAAAATTGGCACGCCAAGCCCTGACGATGCAATTTTGATTGTTGGCCTCGGCGGCGTTGGCATGATGGGCCTGCAATTTGCCAAGGCCATGTTCAATTGCCGTATTCTGGCCACCGACATTAGCCCCGAAAAACTGGCTGAGGCCGAAAAAGCCGGGGCCGATGGTACCTTCAACGCTTCTGACGATGACCCTGCCAAACAGATCAAGGCTGCCACTGATGGCGGCGTTTATGCCGCCGTTGATTTTGTTGGCTCTGAACCGTCCTTTGGTCTGGCACGGGCGGCCTTACGTAAAGGGGGCCGGGCCGTCGTCGTTGGCCTGTTCGGCGGTGGCTTCGCCATGCCGATCCCGCTATTGCCAATGCAGGCGCATATTTTGGAGGGGTCTTTCGTTGGGTCATTGGACGAAACCAAGGAAATGATGGCCATGGTACAGGCAGGCGCGGTTGACCCGATCCCCGTGGCTGAACGCCCCATCGAAGCGGCCACCCAAACCCTGGACGATTTGCGTAATGGCAACATTGTTGGGCGCGTGGTGTTAAAACCCTAAGGCCAAGCCACCATCACGATAGGGAGGCCAACGCTTCCCTAACAAAGGCCCAGACTTTGTCTGGGTCTTTTTCATGGCTGCAGTCACAATCGGTTCGGGTTTTCGAATCGACCCCTGCAGGCCCTACTGCTTGAATAGCGGCGGTTACATTGGCCGGCCCTAAACCCCCGGCGAGAATGCAGGGAATATTAACCGCCTCGACAATCTGGCGGCTGATGTCCCAGTTGTGGGTGATGCCCAGAGCACCGATCTGTTTGTCGCCTGGAGTGTGGCTATCCAACAACAAAAAGTCTGCCACGCCGTCATAGGATTGCGCCAGGGCAACCGCAGATTCATCAACCACGGGGATAGAGCGCATCAGTCGCAGCTGTGGGTGCGCTGCCTTGACTTCACGTACAACGTCTAGCCCCAAAGCCTCGGGCGCTGCCCCCAAATGCAAGAGAGGCGGGGACACAACATCAATAATCGCCTCGATCAACGCCCGATCTGCTGAAAGTGAAAGCGCACTACCGATCACACCATCCGGTAACCCATCAAACAAGCGACGAGCTGCTTGGGGTGAAAGCTCGCGGGGGAAGCTGCCGTCACCCACCAGCACGCCAACATGGTCTACGCCCGCCTCCACACATATGGTTGCCTCAGCTGCGTTCGATACTTCATATATTTGAGTGATCATCCGTTAAGAAGCCTCTGCGCAACGGCAACCACACGCGCGGCATTCCCGCGCCAACTATAGTCATCATCAATAATAGTCTGCCGGGCGGCACTGCCCAGTCGGCGGCGCAGGGGCGCATCCATGCTTAATTGTTCCACCTGCACACAAAAGGCATCTTCATCCCCCGAGGGAAATAGCCGGGCATTTTGGTTATGAGAAAGCACTTCGCCAATATTGGGCGTATCTGGTGCGACGATGGCTTTGCCCAACGCCATATATTCGAACAATTTGAGCGGTGACGCATAGGCCACCACGTCGGGTTGCAGGGCTATATCGAATTGCCCTACATGGGCCGGGATTTCTTCTCGTTGCACAACGCCTGTAAACGTCACCCGTTCCTCAACCCCCTGGTCAGCAGCTTGTTGCTGTAGGGATGCACGGGCAGGTCCATCACCCACCACAACAAAGTGCAAGTTCATGCTTTCACCTTGCTCACCAATCAGGTCGATAACCCGGTCCAGCCCATGCCAATCGCGGATAAAGCCGGTGAAGCCAAGCACGACCCGACCTTCTATACCGGCAATGGGGCCTGCATCGGGCAAATCGGCAAGGAAACTATCGCCGACACCATTTTGCACCACAGTTATCCGGCTCTCCGGCACACCGGCGGCCCGCAAATGGTCCGCCAATACATTGGTGACGGGGAAGCAATGATCAGCCCCCAACCAAATGGCGTGTTCCGTGCGGCGTGCCAGCTTTTGCCAAAACAACGTACCGTGTTGCGTGCGTTCCTGTGCCAGCGGCGCATTCACTTCCAGCAGATAGGGAATGCCGGTTAACCGCTTGAGCCACAAACCCGACAGGAAGAACAAATTGGAGCGCTCATAGAGCACATCTGGTCGGGTGCGAAGATAGCTACGCCATAAGCGCAAGAAAGCTGGGATAGTGTAGGTCAATTCCAACAATTCTCGCATCGCCCGCACCGAGCGTGACGGCGGTTTACGTGTCGCAGTATCGCCCGCATCCAGCGACCGGCGGCGCGACCGGCCTGGGCCTACAAAAACGATGTCGTGGCCCAAGGCGTCCATAGCATCGGTCAATTCCCGAATATGCACATACTGCCCGTCGGCAGCTGCCGTTCGGTGGTGATAGAGAATTCTCACGCGTCGCCTTCCGCCCCAGATTTTAGCTTCGCTGGCACGAAGCCATTTGCCTATTTCAGTTGTGCCAGTGAGCGCCCGCCAAAGCAACAAAACCGTTGCAAAATGAAAGGCTAATAGGTAAGTAGTGCTGCTATAAATTCGGTTGCAGGACCGTAAAGGGGGCGCTCACAAGCGCCATTCACCGCCGTAAAGCAGGCTCGCCGGGTCTTTCCCAAAGACACTGGCCCGGGCCATTATGCTTTGCGACTCACACGGCGAATTGGTAATCTGCACGGCCTCTTGGGGACCGCGATTCTTTCGCGACCCTGAGGCCGGAACTTCCACCGGGCCCAGGCCCTTCGGAAATGCCCCTTAAAGTTTTGCAAAAAGGCCAGACTTCCGGCCTGTATGTACCATGTAACGTGATTGGAGAATGACGAGGATGACGAAGCCAGCAAATGACTTTGCCACCCCCACAGTAAAGCAGAGTGTAGACCGGACTAAGCCCGGCCTACCCGAAGCGCAGGGCCTGTATGACCCACGCAACGAACGCGATGCCTGCGGCATTGGCTTTGTTGCCAACATCAAGGGTGTGAAAACCCACAAGATCGTTGAGCAGGGCCTGGAAATTCTCGTTAATCTAACTCATCGCGGCGCCGTTGGCGCAGACCCTAAAGCCGGCGATGGTTCTGGCCTGCTTATCCAGATTCCCGACGCATTCATGCGGACCAAAACCGCTGAGCTGGGCATCGAGTTGCCTGCCGAGGGCACCTACGGCGTTGGCATGGTATTTTTGCCGCAAGATGATTCAGACCGCGCCCGCGTTGAAGCTGAAATCGAATCAAGAACCGCCGAAGAAGGCCAAAACTTTCTTGGTTGGCGCGATGTACCAACAGATAATGGTAACTTCAGCGACGGCATCAAACAAACAGAGCCTGTCATTCGTCAGTTCTTTGTCGCTCAGGGTGACAATATTGCAGACCAGGATGCCTTTGAACGCAAGCTGTATGTCATTCGTAAGCTGGTTTCCAACACTATTTCCTCATGGAATGACGACATCAATGACTGGTACTACGTGCCGTCGTTTTCGTCTCGCGTCGTCCTATACAAGGGCATTTTGCTGGCCAACCAGGTAGGGCCTTATTACCCAGACCTCAGTGATGAAAGCATGGTTTCGGCTCTGGCGCTTGTGCATCAGCGCTTTTCGACCAACACTTTCCCAACCTGGAAGCTGGCCCAGCCTTTCCGTTATATCTGCCACAATGGCGAAATTAACACTGTGCGCGGCAACACCAATTGGATGAATGCCCGCCGTCACGCCATGAAGTCAGAGCTGTTCGGCGATGACCTCGACAAATTGTGGCCATTGATCCCTGAAGACCAGTCTGATTCGGCGTGTTTTGATAATGCGTTGGAACTGCTGCTGCACGGTGGATACTCGCTGTCTCACGCCATGATGATGCTGATCCCAGAAGCGTGGGCCGGCAACCCATTGATGGATGACGAACGCCGCGCTTTCTATGAATATCATGCAGCTGTCATGGAGCCATGGGATGGCCCTGCAGCCGTTGCCTTTAGTGATGGTATCCAAATCGGCGCAACGCTCGACCGTAACGGCCTGCGCCCTGCGCGCTATTACGTTACCAAGGATGACATGGTTGTTTTGTCGTCTGAATCCGGCGTGTTGCCCATCGCTGAAGAAGACATTGTTCAGAAATGGCGCTTGCAGCCCGGCAAGATGCTGCTGATCGATACAGTTGAAGGCCGCATCATTGACGATGCCGAAATCAAGGCAGAACTCTCCAGCGCCAAGCCTTACCAGGAAAAGTTGGACGAAGGGCAAATGCTGCTTCGCGACCTTCCTGAAAGCACCAACGGCACCAGCTTCCCCGCTACTGGCCTGACGCACCTCAAGCGCCAGCAGGCCTTTGGGTATAGCCAAGAAGACATGAAGATTATCATGACGCCGATGATTGTCGGCGGCCAAGAAGGCACGGGCTCCATGGGGACAGACACACCGGTTGCTGTGCTGTCCGACAAGCCAAAAGTGCTGTTCAACTATTTCAAGCAGCGCTTTGCGCAAGTGACAAACCCGCCGATTGACCCCATTCGCGAAGAATTGGTGATGTCCCTGACGTCGTTCATTGGCCCGCGCCCCAACCTGTTGGGACTGGAAATCAGCGGCCACAAGCGGCTTGAAGTTAGCCAGCCGGTTCTGACCAATAATGATTTGGAAAAAATTCGCGCCATGGGTGACGGGAACGGCGATTCCTTCTCCTCCATCACCCTCGACATGACCTTCCCGGTCAGCGACGGTGCCAAAGGGATGATTGCAGGCCTCGATGCTTTGGCTGCCGCTGCCGAAAAGGCCGTCACTGATGGCTACAACATTATTATCCTGTCAGACCGGGCAACTTCGGCTGACCGTGTTCCCATGCCCTCATTGCTGTCAACGTCCAAAGTGCATCATCACTTGATTCGCACCGGCCTTCGTACCAGCGCTGGCTTGGTTATAGAGACCGGCGAAGCGCGTGAAATTCATCACTTTGCACTGCTGGGTGGTTATGGCGCAGAAGCCATTAACCCCTATGTTGCCTTCGATACCATCGACACGATGGTCGGCGATCTAGAACAGCCCATTGAGACGGCTGAAGGGATCGACCGCTATATCAAGGCCGTGAACAAAGGCATGCTGAAGGTGATGTCCAAAATGGGCATTTCCACCTTCCAGTCTTATTGTGGCGCACAAGTGTTTGATGCCATTGGCCTGTCACGAGATTTGGTTGACAACTATTTCGCTGGCACGATCACAACGATTGAAGGCATTGGTATCGACGAAGTAGCTGAAGAAGCCATGCGCCGCCATCAGCTTGCCTTCAGCGACGCGCCTATCTATCGCAAACAGCTCGATGCTGGTGGCGACTATCACTACCGCGTTCGTGGCGAAGAGCATATTTGGTCACCACAGACCATTGGCACGCTGCAGCACGCCGTACGGGGCAATAACAAAGACCAATATCGCGAATTTGCCGCCCAGATTAATGAACAGTCTGAAAAGCTGCTGACACCGCGCGGTTTGTTCAGTTTCGTGAAGACCAATAATTCCGTACCACTGGATGAAGTTGAATCCGCAGCCGATATCGTGACACGCTTCGCAACTGGCGCCATGTCCTTTGGCTCTATTTCCCGCGAGGCCCACACGACACTGGCCATTGCCATGAACCGTATTGGCGGCAAATCCAACACAGGGGAAGGCGGCGAAGAAGTTGATCGCTTTACCCCCATGGAAAATGGCGATTCCATGCGCTCTGCTATTAAGCAGGTGGCCTCTGGCCGCTTTGGCGTGACCGTGGAATATTTGGTCAACTCTGACGACATTCAAATCAAGATGGCCCAGGGTGCCAAGCCCGGTGAGGGTGGCCAGCTACCTGGCCACAAGGTCGACCAGACCATTGCCAATGTACGCCATTCCACGCCAGGTGTAGGCTTGATTTCGCCCCCGCCGCATCACGACATCTATTCAATCGAAGATTTGGCACAGCTGATCTACGACCTTAAAAATGTTAACCCCAATGCCCGCATCTCTGTGAAGCTGGTATCGGAAGTAGGCGTTGGTACGGTTGCAGCCGGTGTTTCAAAAGCCCGCGCTGACCATGTGACCATTGCTGGTTACGACGGCGGCACAGGCGCCAGCCCACTGACATCCATTAAGCATGCGGGTTCACCATGGGAAATTGGCCTGGCCGAAACGCACCAGACCCTGGTTATGAACTCGCTACGTGGCCGCATCTCCGTTCAGGTTGATGGCGGTTTGCGCACCGGTCGCGATGTTGTTATCGGTGCCCTGTTGGGTGCCGATGAATTTGGCTTTGCAACGGCACCACTGATTGCAGCAGGCTGCATCATGATGCGTAAGTGCCACTTGAATACCTGCCCGGTTGGCATCGCCACCCAGGACCCTGAGCTGCGCAAGCGCTTTACCGGCCAGCCTGAGCACGTAATCAATTACTTCTTCTTCATTGCTGAGGAAGTCCGTGAATATATGGCTGAATTCGGCTTTAGAACCATGGATGAGATGATTGGCCGGTCTGACATGTTGGACACGCGCAAGGTTATCGATCATTGGAAAGCTGAAGGCCTGGACTTTACCAATCTGTTCCACAAGCCAGATATGGGCCCAGACGTCGCGATCTATAACAGCGAAAGCCAAGAGCACGACATCTACGACATCATGGACCGCACCCTGATCGAAAAATCACAAGCTGCGATCAATGATGGTGAGCCTGTTCAGATTGAACTACCAATCGGCAATACAGACCGCACCGTCGGTGCCATGCTATCCGGCGAGATCGCCAAGAAGCATGGCCTCAAAGGGCTGCCTGAAGACACAATCCATGTGAAGCTGACTGGCACGGCCGGTCAGAGCTTTGGTGCTTTCACAGCCCATGGCGTATCGCTGGAGCTCATTGGCGAAGCCAATGACTATGTCGGCAAAGGCATCTCTGGTGGTCGCCTGGCGATTTATCCACACCCAGACAGCCCCATCGTGCCAACTGAAAGCATGATCGTTGGTAATACGGTGCTCTATGGCGCTGTTACCGGCGAATGCTACTTCCGTGGCATTGCAGGCGAACGTTTCGCCGTCCGCAATTCTGGCGCAACCGCCGTTGTTGAAGGCGTGGGCGATCATGGCTGTGAATATATGACCGGTGGTGTTGTCGTTGTGATTGGCCAGACAGGCCGCAACTTCGCCGCAGGTATGAGTGGCGGCATCGCCTACGTACTTGATGAAGAAGGCGACTTTGAGCGCCGATGCAACCTTTCAATGGTTGAGCTGGAGCCGATCCCCGCTGAAGACGAAGCTTCCCAGCAGCTTTCCCAACAGGGCGGTGAGCTGGAAGGCCATGGCATGGTTGATGTCATGCGCGACATGAGCCGCTATGACGCTGAACGCCTGAGAGTGATGCTGCAGCGCCATGCCAAATATACAAATAGCGACCGCGCCAAGGACATCTTGGACAACTGGAATGAGTACTTGCCGAAATTCGTCAAGGTCATGCCCGTTGACTATCGTCGCGCTCTGGAAGAAACCCGCGCTCGGCAAGAAGCCGAAGCCGCAGAAGCAGAAGCAGAACGGGTGGGAGCATAATCATGGGTAAAGTAACCGGCTTCAAAGAATTC
>Ga0055584_100006065_pt1 | contig 11845 bp, 10 predicted proteins | sample OSDHelmetaG_FD_58716 | JGI IMG/M metagenome (GOLD analysis project Ga0055584, IMG submission 58716) | Pelagic marine sediment microbial communities from the LTER site Helgoland, North Sea, for post-phytoplankton bloom and carbon turnover... | ecosystem: Environmental > Aquatic > Marine >... | reverse complement strand
TCTTCGGAATCGCGGCAGCGGTAGGCGTTGTGGTGCAGTCCTTTGATCATGGCAGCCCTCATTTGGCGTGAACCCAGGCCCCCCATATGGGTCGCGGCGCAGGCTGCGCAACAGGATGAACCCCGCCGCCGCCCGCTGATATGGGGGCAGCAAACCAAGCCGCCGGGCCGGCGTCGAGTCAATTTGATGTTGGCACGAAGGTTGAAGCATTGACCCCGCATGCAACTTGCCTCAAACCTTCAGCCATGAGCGACCCGAAACCTCTGTTTTCCTACCGCAAGCACTGGGCGCAGCGCTTTGGCACGGCGCCGTTCCTGCCCATGTCGCGGGACGAAATGGACCTGTTGGGCTGGGATGTGTGCGACATCGTGCTGGTGACCGGCGATGCCTATGTCGATCACCCGAGTTTCGGCATGGCCGTGGTGGGTCGATTGTTGGAGGCCCAGGGCTTTCGCGTGGGCATCATTGCGCAACCCGATTGGCAAAGCGCCGAGCCGTTCGCGGCACTGGGCAAACCGGAACTCTTTTTTGGGGTGACCGGCGGCAACATGGATTCGATGGTCAACCGTTACACCGCCGATAAGCGGTTGCGCCACAACGACAGCTATACCCCGGGCGGCGAAGGCGGCAAACGGCCCGACCGCGCGGTGGTGGTCTATGCGCAACGCTGCCGCGAAGCGTTCCGCGATGTCCCGATTGTGCTGGGCGGGATTGAAAGTTCGCTGCGGCGCATCGCGCATTACGACTATTGGTCCGACAAGGTACGGCGCTCGGTCTTGCCCGATGCCAAGGGCGACATTCTGTTGTACGGCAATGCCGAACGCGCGCTGGTCGAAGTGGCGCATCGCATGGCCCGGGGCGCTGCGATCGAAACCTTTGACGATATTCGCGGTGTCGCTTTGATGAAGTCGTCGGTGCCCGAGGGCTGGACCGAGATTCATGCCGATGACCTGGATGACGGTGACGAAGGCGCGCGCATTCAAGGCGACAACACGGTGGTGCGACTGCCGTCGTTCGCGCAGGCGAGCACGGACCGCGAAGCCTATGCCCGCGCCTCACGCGTGTTGCACCGCGAGGCCAACCCCGGCAACGCGCGGGCCCTAGTGCAGGCCCACGGCGATCGCGAGTTGTGGCTGACGCCACCGCCGATTCCGTTGACCACCAAAGAGATGGACGGGGTGTACGAGTTGCCCTACGCCCGGGCGCCGCATCCGAGCTATGGCGATGCCAAAATTCCGGCTTGGGACATGATCAAGTTCTCGGTGACGATCATGCGCGGCTGTTTCGGCGGCTGTTCGTTCTGTTCGATCACCGAACATGAGGGACGCATTATTCAAAGCCGGTCGGAAGGCTCGATCTTGAAAGAGATCGAAACCATCCGCGACCGTACCGAGGGCTTTACCGGAATCATATCCGATATCGGCGGGCCGACCGCGAACATGTATCGCATGGCGTGCAAGGACAAAGAGACCGAGGCGCTGTGTCGCCGCCCGTCTTGCGTCTATCCCGATGTCTGCAAGAACCTGAACACGAGCCACGAATCGCTGATTGGGCTGTACCGCAAATCGCGCGCCATTCCGGGCGTCAAAAAAGTGATGGTGGCGTCGGGCGTACGTTATGACCTGGCGATCAAGAGCCCGGCCTATGTGAAGGAACTGGTGACGCATCATGTCGGCGGCTTGCTCAAGATCGCGCCCGAGCACACCGAAGACGGGCCGCTATCGAAAATGATGAAGCCCGGGATCGGTGCCTATGACCGGTTCAAACAGTTGTTCGACGATGCCGCCAAGAAAGCCGGCAAGAAATATTACCTCGTCCCCTACTTCATCGCGGCGCATCCGGGCTCGACCGACGAAGACATGATGAACCTTGCGATCTGGCTGAAGCAGAACAAGTATCGGGCCGATCAAGTGCAGACGTTTCTGCCCTCGCCCATGTCGCTATCGGCGGCGATGTATCGCTCGGGCGTAAACCCGTTGCGCCCGGTGCGGCACGGCGCATCGGAAGAAGTCGAGACGGTGAAGGGGCTGAAGCAGCGCCGACTGCACAAGGCGTTCTTGCGCTACCACGATCCCGAGAACTGGCCGATGTTGCGCGAGGCGCTGAAGAAGATGGGCCGCGCCGATCTGATCGGCTACGGCAAAAAGCACCTGATCCCGCCGCGGCAACCCGCTGGCACCGGCACCACCGGCGGCGAGGGCAAACGCATGGGGCGCAAGCACAAAGCGCAAACCTTCACCACCAAAGGCGTCCGGGTGCCGATGCCGCGCGCCTAGGCCGCGGTCTACGCGGTGGGCACGGCGTCGATGGTGTCGAGATCGGCAAGCCACTTTGTTTGCGAGCGGCACCAGATTTGTTTCTTGGGCGTGAGTTGATCGCGCTGGCGCAAGCCGCCAACGCGCAAGGCCAGGAAGCTGGGCGGATCCACATCGTCGCTGGAATAAAGCGTGGTGCCGCAATCCGAACAGAACGCCTGGCGGCGTTTGTTGCCGCTTTCGGCGGTCTTGACGTAGATCTTCGGGGTGCCCTGGGTCAGCCGAAAACTGTTCGGTTCGGTAAACGCCGACACGCGGAACGCGGAGCCTGCGAAGGTTTGGCAATCGGTGCAGTGACAAATGACGATGTTGTCGGGGTCGGTCTCCGCTTCGAACTGAATTGCGCCGCAATGGCACGCGCCGTCGAGTTTCATGATCGGTTCTCCTTGTGAGGCGTTGGTGGACGGGCTAGCGCCCCGCGGGGCCTGAATAAACGCGCTCGACTTTAGCGACCCGCAGTTCGTAGTGCGCGTACCAGCGCTCTTTCCCCATCGTTTGGGCGGCGCGGTGTTCGGCGACCGCTTTCCATTTCTTGATGCTGTCTTCGCTATCCCAGTAGGACACCGTGATGCCGAGACCGGTCTCGTCGCGGGTCGATTCGGCACCCAGGCAACCCGGTTGTTGGAGCGCCATGTCGAACATCGTCTTCGCAACATCGTCATAGCCGGTGTCATCGTTGCTACGCCGCGCCGTAAAGATGACGGCGTAGTACGGCGGCGCGGGGGTTTGGGCAAATCCAGACGGCATGCGATTCCCTTTCGGTTAGCGATCGACACCCAACAACGCGTCGGTCGCGTTCAAGACGGCAGCCAGAGCCGCGTCGTGCGCCGGTGGCGCACACATCATTGCGCCCAGCGGCATACCGGTGTCGGCACACCGCCCACACGGGACCGAGGCAATGGGGCCACCAAGCGCGGTCATGGGCGCGATGAGATTGGGATCGCCCGTTGCGGTGCCGACGGGTGCCGCGCCCGGCGCGGGCGGCACAATGACAAGCGCAGGCCACGGCAGCGCCGCCCAGAAGGTATGCCGTGCGGCGATGATGGCCGACAATGCCGCGGTGTAGGCGGCATCGGACAATGCCTGGCCGCCCCGAATGTCGGCGGCGAGGCGTGGGCTGATGAGGTTTTCTTTATCGAGAAGGTTAGCGTGCACGCGGCCCAATTCGTAACTGCTGACGGTGCGGTGCCACGCCGCGAGATCACCGAGGGGGACAGAGGACGGCGCGGTGTGCGTGGCGATGCCGGTCGCCTCAAGCCGCGCCTGCAAGGCGGCCATGGCGGGCATCACGGAGGGTGCGGTTTTTTCGTCGATCAACGGATCGTCGAGAAAGACGGCGCTCACTTCGGTCGGCGGCGGTGTGGTGCCGAAGCCGAGCCCGTCCGGCGCCATCGCTGCGACCACGAATGCTGCATCGGCAGCGCTGGCGGCCAGCACGCCGACGGTATCGAAGCTGGGGGCGAAGGGCGTGACGCCGGTGCCCACCACCGACAATGTCGAGGGCTTGAACGCGCCAATGCCGCAGAACGCGGCGGGGCGCGAAACCGAGCCCGCGGTCTGGCTGCCCAACGTAAAGGGCACGCTGCCGCTGGCCACCGCAGCGGCCGACCCGGCCGACGAGCCGCCGGGGGTACGCGTGGTGTCATGCGGGTTGCGCGTGGGCGGGACCGCTTCGTAATAGGCGAATTCGGTGGTGTGGACCTTGCCGAGTGGGATCGCGCCCTGGGCGCGCAGGCGGGCGACGACGGTGGCGTCCATCGTGGCGGGCGGCGCATCGGCGCGGGCGCGGGTCCCGGCCCGGGTGGGCACGCCGCGCACATCGATGATGTCTTTGACGCCGAAGGGCATGCCATGCAGCGGACCACGCGATTGGCCTGACGCCGTTTCCCGGTCGCACGCCTCGGCATCAGCCAATGCGCCTGCCGCATCGATTGACAACCAGGCCATGACCTCACCATCAATAGCGTCGATGCGGGCGAGGCAGCGTTCCACGATGGTGCGCGAGGAGGTGGCGCCATCGCGAATGGCTTGGGCGAGCGCGCGGACGCTGCCGGGATCGTCGACGAGATCAACCACGCGAACTAGCCCCTGGTTTCCACGTTGGTTTCGCCGGGAAACGAGGTGAGATGAGACATGCGAAGCAACCTCCTGGGGCACACCCGTGTAGAAGCGGCAGCTTACGGCGTATTGCCACGATCCTGGAAATACCATGACGGGCCGCCGTCACACGCTCGCCTAGCGATCACGCCGGGGGTCGCGCTTGAAGCCGCGCCCACCAGCACGGACCGTGCGCTATGGCCAAAGAACACAAGATGACGGCGCCGACGCCCGAGACCCTGATTGGGCGGGCGGGCGAGTTGATTCCAACCTTGAAGGCGCGCGCGGTAAAGACCGAGACCTTGCGCCGGATTCCCGATGAGACGATTGCCGATCTGCGCGACGCCGGGCTGCACTGTTATTTCACGCCCAAGCGCTATGGCGGTTGGGAAATGGATTGGCCGGTGCAATACGAGATCGGCCGCCAGTTGGCACAGGGCTGTGGATCGACCGCATGGATCGGCACCGTGGTGTTGGGCAACACGTGGCTCGCCGGACGGTTCGACCCAAAGGCCCAGGACGACGTGTGGTCCGACGGGCCGGGCACGATCATCTCCACCGCCTTTGCCGGCGGCAACAAGATGGAGGTAGTCGACGGCGGCTATCGCCTCGACGGGTTGTGGCGGTTTTCCTCCGGTGTCGATCATGCGGACTGGGTGGCACTGGGCGCCACCGTGGCCAACTACCAGCCGCACAAAGAAGCCGGACCGCCGGAGTTTCGCCTGGCGCTGGTGCCGCGCGCCGACATCGAAATTGTCGACGATTGGTATGGCAATGGGCTGAGGGGTACCGGCAGCAAGGACATACGGGTGCGTGATGTTGTCGTGCCGGCGTATCGCACGTTGGTGCAGGGCAACGCCGATGCACCGCCGCCGCCGGGTGCCGCCACCCATGACAGCTATATCTACGCTGCCGAGTTCCTGCCCTATTTCCGATCCCTGTTGGTCGGCCCGATGATCGGGGCCGCGACCGGTGCAATGACCGACTACCTAGAGATGACCAAGCCGCGCGTTGGCAACATGTTCGGCGAAAGCGTGGTCGAACAGGTTCCGGTGCAGACCCGCATTGCCGAATCAGCGCTGGACCTGCGCGCGGCGGAACTAATGGCGCGCGCGTTGATTGATGAATTGCACGCGGTCGGTCGTGCGGGTGGGAAAATCGTCGGCGTGAACCGGCTTATTCAGGGCCGCGATACGGCCTATATCGCCCGGCAGTGCCGGGCCAGCGCCGACCGGTTGGCTCAGATGATGGGCGCCACAGGTCACACCGGCAACAACCCGGTACACCGCCATTTTCGCGATGTCAGCGCGATGGCGGCGCATGGGTCGATCCAGTGGGACAAAACGGTTGCGCCTTACGGCAAGTGGGCCTTGGGGGTGCCGACGGGCGACCCCAACGTCGATAGCGCCTGAGCTGGCTGGAGATGCGGGCCTAGTCGGCGGCCGCCTCGGACTGCTCTTCTTTTGGCGGCGTAAAGTGCCGCGTGCCGGCGCCTACGCCAAAGGGAACGGATTCTTTCTCTTTTTCATCTTCCGTCGCCTTCTCGGGTTCCACGACCGGCATCCCTTCGGGCACGAACAGTTCATGCTCGCCCGGGACGCCCTTGAGAACGTGCTTGCCCGCCGATTTCAACGGACCCGCGTATTGATCGGCGAACGACTCGGAGACCAAGACGGTTTCTTTGAGTTCCTTGGTCAAGCTTTCGACCCGCGCGGCTTGGTTCGCCGCTAGGCCGATGACCGTGAATTCAAGTCGCTCAGGAATGCCGATGTTGCCGTAGGTCACATCGCCCAAATGAAGCCCAATGCCGTACCGGATGGGCGGGAAATCGGGGGCGTGCTCTTCGTTGGTTTTCGCCACATGGGCATCGACCTGCTGGGTTGCTTTCATGGCACGACGGCAGGCCTCGGCAGTGCCGGTGGTGTCGTTGCGGACGGTGTCGGGGGCATCGGAGATCGGGAAGATCGCGAGTACCGCATCGCCAATGAAACGCAAGACCTCGCCGCCGTTTTCAATGACGGCGCCGGCAACGCATTCGAAGTAGCGATTGAGATGCGTCAGGTAGACGTCTTGCGGCATGCTTTGCGACAGCGCCGTGGAATCGCGGAAGTCGCTAAACCAAATGACGGCATGAATATGCTCGCCGTCACCGTGCTTGATTTGGCCGTTCAGCACCCGCCGACCCGTGTGACCACCGAGATAGGTTTCCAATAGACCAATGGCGGTGCGGCGCTGGATGTGCACTTCGAACAGGCGGCCCAGGCTGGGCAAAATTTCGTAGATCTTATTGAGATCGTCCGCCGGAAAACCGCCGGCCCTAAACGAGGTTACGGTAATGATGCAGATCTGACCGTCGGTAAACCGGAACGGCATCGCGCAGTAATCGGTTGCGCCTTCTTTGTGGAGGTCCTCAAGGATGGGGTAATCGAGTTTGACCTCGGCGCCTTCAAGCCGCCGCCGGATGCCACCCGAGCCGCGCAGGATCGGCGCGAAGGGACTATTGGCGAAGATCGGCCGGGTGAGAATGTCGTGCGGTGCGTTGCGCGATTCGATTTTCTCGTCATTGACTTCCCATGCCAGCATGCTGGCAAAAATCTGCGGATGTAGATTGGGAATGATGGTGACGACGCGGGAAACCGGAATCTCGGCTTCCTGCAAGGCACCAATAAAACTTTCGAAGAGCTCTTCGGTGGATGACGCACTCAACGCGCCGCCGATAACCCAGCCGACAAGCGGGTTCGCGTAGTTTGCGCCCTCGTAAGGTTCTGGCGTGACGATTTCAGCCCCGCGGTAAATTGCGTCGATCTTCGAATTGTCGAACGCAACATACCCCCGAAGTGACTCGCCGTCTGCATAGGGATCTTCATAAGACCACATCGCGTCTTCAGTGATATGGCCGCCAACCTGCAGCGACCAGTAACTCGCGTTGCCCTTGAACGGGCAATGCGTTTGGGTTTCGGTCTTTGCAAGGTACTCCGGCCGGACGTCTTCCATGGGGATGTAGAAGATCGGCGGCAGCCGCGCCTCGTGCAGCACGATCGCGCGCGAACTATCGGCAATCCAGGTGCCGTCTTTTTCGACCCGAATGCGATCGAAACAGGGTTTTGTGACCAAGGTGTTGTCGATCTTGGGCACTTCTTCAGTCATCAAATCGACAACCATGGCGGCCTCCGAGAAAAGCGGGGCATCAATGATGCGGACCAAATATTAAGGCTTCGGATAGAAGCATAACCCGCCTCCATCAGGGAAATCACATGTGACCACGGCGGCGACGGGATTCAACCGGCAGGAACCGGCAGGAACCGGCAGTTTTCCAAGGGAATCGCCTAAAGGACCGCAAAGCCGGCGAGGCCAGCGGCGATCACCACGGCCCAGGCCGGGGTTTCCCAGGATGCGAGCGCGACAAAGGCGAGCGCAGCAATGACCATCGCGGTCGGGCTGGTGATGCCGCTGACGAAAACCGGATCATAGAGTGCCGCCGCCAGCAGCCCGACCACCGCAGCGTTGATGCCTGACAGCGCGCGCCGGGCCCGCGGTGCACGGCGCAGGCGTTCCCAGAACGGCAGACACCCGATGACCAGAAGCGCAGACGGCACGTAGATCGCAACCAAAGCGATCGCGGCAGCCGCGAGACCGGAAAGTGGGGTTTGCGCGACCGCGCCGAGGTAGGCAGCAAAGGTAAATAGCGGCCCCGGCATGGCCTGGACCGCGCCGTAACCCGCAAGAAACATGTCACGGTCGACCAGCCCGGTTTCGACCATCTCGGCTTGCAGCAGCGGCAACACGATGTGGCCGCCGCCGAAAACCAGCGCGCCGGTGCGATAGATCGAATCGATCAAACCGAGCGTGGCATCGCCGGTCGACGCGGCGACGAGCGGCAGCAGAATCAAGAAGACCCCGAAGGCCACGAGCATGACAAGACCGACGGACCGAGCGACCGTCATGAGCGGTGCGCCTTTTTCGCTGTCGGGGACCATGGCCGGACGCAGCCAAAGGAGTCCGACGAGACCGCCGATGACGATGACACTGACTTGACCGATGGCGCTGGGCAGCACGATGGCGCCGGCCATGGCGAGTACCGCGATGGTGGCGCGTTCTTTGTCGGGTGTGAGGCTGCGGGCCATGCCGAGAACGGCGTGCGCGACGACCGCGACCGCCGCCGCCTTGAATCCTTCGATCCAGCCGGTCCCGGCGACCGACTCAAGCGAGCCCGCGCCATAGGCAAACGCGACCATGATGAGCGCCGAGGGCAAGGTGAAGGCGATCCACGCGGCGAACAGCCCGGCATAGCCCGCCCGCATCAACCCCAGCGCCATGCCGACTTGGCTGGACGTGGGGCCCGGCAGGAACTGGCACAATGCAACCAGATCGGCATAAGCGCGTTCACTGAGCCACTGGCGGCGGGCGACAAAGGCGTCGCGAAAGAACCCGAGGTGCGCCACCGGCCCGCCGAACGAGGTGAGGCCCAGGCCGAGAAACACGCGAAAGACCTCCCTCACGGAACCACGTTGCTGTTCGGGTGGCGTCATGTTGGGTCTCTTGTTCGGGCTGATCGGTGGGGCGTGATTAAAGACTAACCGTCCCCCAAGACAAGTTGGTTTCAGCCGGTCGGGCCCAATTTGCCAGGGGTTGAATAGTACGATGCCGTACTATATATGTACGATATCGTACTATATTGGAGGATGGTTCTATGGCGATGTCGCGGCGGAAATCTCTTGGACTTATCGGCGGGGGCATCGTTCTCGCTGTGGCTGCACCCACTGTGGGTTTTCTAACAACGCGCACGCCGACCAAAGCGTTGGAACCGTGGGACCGCGCCGGGCAGTACAGCGATCCGCGTATGCAGGCGTTGTCTTATGCGCTGCTGGCGCCCAATCCGCACAACCGGCAGCCCTGGCAGGTGAAGTTGATCGGGACGGACGCGCTGGAGGTCTATCGCGATGAAGCGCGCGACCTGCCGGTCACCGATCCGTTCGGCCGACAGCTGACGATCGGCATGGGGTGTTTCCTGGAACTCATGGATATCGCGGCGGCAGCACAAGGGATTCGGGTCGACACGACATTGTTTCCGAACGGCGAAGACGGCCCGGTGGCGGCGTGCCGGTTTGTGGCGGGTGGCAGCGAGGCCGACCCCCTCTTCGATCAGGTGCTGTTGCGCCGGTCGCACAAAGAGAAGTTTGACGACCGCGTGGTGACGGGACCGGCAGTAGATGCGCTGCGGCAATACGCCGACATCTATTTGGGCGGCGACGACCGCGCCGCCTTGCGACGCATCGCGCACGACGCTTGGTTAACCGAAGCGGCAACACCGGCGGCGTGGAAAGAAAGCATCGATTTGCTGCGGATCGGCAAGGCCGAGATCAACGCGATGCCCGACGGGATCGATGTCGGTGGACCGATGCTTGAATCGCTCGCGTTGCTGGGGATGGTGACGCGCGAGGCGGCGCTTGACCCAAACAACCCCAATGCGCGGGCGCCGATCGAGGACACGGCCAACGCCATTATGGCCGCACCGGCGATGATGGTGATCCGGTCCGCCGCTAACGAGCGGGATGATCAGATTGCTGTCGGGCGCCAATGGTTGCGGTTGAACTTGGCCGCGACGGCTGCCGGGCTCGCGATGCGACCGGTGAGCCAGGCGCTCCAGGAATATCCGGAAATGCAATCGCATTACGACGAGATCCATGCGCGGTTCGCCACGAACGGGGAGACGGTGCAAATGCTCGGGCTGTTGGGCTACGGTGCGCGCACGCCCCGCACCCCGCGGTGGCCGATCGAAACACGAATGATGGATGCCTGACCAAACCGGCCCGCTCTACTTCCGGCTATTCAACGAAATCGGCATTCTCGAGCAGTTGAGCCGCGCCTTGTTCGAGGCCCGGCTGCCGCACGGGATGCTGATTTCGCACTTCTCGGTGCTCAATCATTTGATTCGGGTTGAGGACGGGCGCACGCCGGTCGATCTGGCGCGGTCGTTTCAGGTCGCCAAGACCACCATGACCCACACGTTGAGCGGCCTGGAGGCGCAAGGGTTCATCGACTTGAAGCCCAATGAAGACGACGGCCGGTCGAAACGGGTATGGATCACACCCGCCGGGCGCGCGTTCCGCGACGATTCCATCGCCATGATGGCGCCCGAAATGCAGGGGCTGGCCGAGGCATTTGGGCCCGAACGCGTGGCGAAAATCGTGCCCGAACTGGAAGCCTTACGCAAAATTATGGACGCGCAGCGCAGCCGCGACTAGCGAGGCGCCGCACGGATCTTCTTCGGGGTTGTGTCGACGTCGGCCGGTCCTTACCTACCAGCAACGGGTGGGGCGCCTGGCAGGACGTGTCTAACGCTTCAATACCTTGCACGTATGAACCGGGAGGGACGGCACGATGAGCGCAGCGCCATGGACGGCAGATCAGATTGCGGATCAGACAGGGCGACGAGTGGTGATTACCGGCGCCACTAGTGGGCTTGGCAAAGAAGCGGCCCGCGTCCTTGCAGAGAAAAACGCTACGGTGATCATCGCTGCGCGAAACACGCAAAAGGCCGAGGCCACCGCCGCTGAAATCCGCGCCAACCACCCCAACGCCGACATCTCGTGCCGGGCGCTTGATCTGTCGAGCCTGAAATCCGTGGCCGGTTTTGCCGAGTCACTGAGCGCCGATGTCGACCGGTTGGACGTGCTGATCAATAACGCCGGGGTGATGATGTGCCCCTATTCGAAAACCGAGGACGGCTTTGAGATTCAGATGGGCACGAACCATCTCGGGCACTTTGCCTTGACCGGCCACTTAATGCCGCTTCTGAAAAAGACCGCGGGGGCGCGGATTGTTGTGCTGTCCAGCATCGCGCACCGGGCCGGCAACTTCGATCTCGCGGACCTCAATTGGGAAACCCGGAAGTACAAGACCGGCAAAGCCTATGGCGACAGCAAGATCGCCAATTTGTACTTTGCCTATGAATTGACCAAGAGGCTGGCCGGCGACGATAACGCCCCGGTGGTCACTGCGGCGCATCCCGGTTGGACCGCGACCGACCTGCAACGCCATTCAGGACCCGCCGCCTTCCTGAACCCCTTCCTTGCGCAAGGCGTGGCCATGGGCACGTTGCCGACGTTGCGTGCTGGGTTCGACCAAGGAGCTGCCCCGGGCGACTATTTCGGCCCGAACAAGTTTTTCCAGATGCGCGGCTACCCGATCAAGGTGACGTCCAACGCGCGTTCGCACGACACCCAAACGGCCGACGCGCTGTGGCGAAAGTCCGAAGAATTGACGGGCGTCACGTTCTGACGCTTCTCCGCGACCAAGCTCGTTTTTCCCCGCCGCTGGCGAGACGCCCTAGCCAAGAACCAGGTGCCCTGCCGCGCGTAGTTTTCAGCTAAGCTAGGGTGCGCGCGTGGCTATTGGGAGAGCCCCCCTATGACGACAATTGGTGCCATAAC
>Ga0055584_100006064_pt1 | contig 11846 bp, 6 predicted proteins | sample OSDHelmetaG_FD_58716 | JGI IMG/M metagenome (GOLD analysis project Ga0055584, IMG submission 58716) | Pelagic marine sediment microbial communities from the LTER site Helgoland, North Sea, for post-phytoplankton bloom and carbon turnover... | ecosystem: Environmental > Aquatic > Marine >... | reverse complement strand
GTTGTGCGCAGCGGTGCGATGGCTATCGCCCGCGGCACGGTGGTGCTTAGCTCGCATCTCTCTTAAATTGAAGTATATGTAATCATGAATAGCCAATCGCAACGGGATGCTGGCATGGAGCCGCTGACCAAAGCTTCGCGCGTAGTCGTTAAGATTGGTTCATCCCTGCTTATTAATAAGCACGACGGTACGCTCAACCGGCCATGGCTGACGTCTCTGGCGGCCGAGCTGGCAGACATGATGCATGGTGGGCAGCAGGTAATGCTGGTTTCGTCAGGTGCGATCGCTTTGGGTAGAAATTATCTGGAGCTCAAGCCTGACCAGCGACGACTGGACGAGTTGCAGGCTGCGGCTGCGGCCGGGCAGATTATGCTTGCCCATGCTTATCAGGAACTTATGGGTGGGCATGGCGTCAAAGTGGCCCAGGTACTGCTAACCCCGGAAGATACGGAAAACCGTCTGCGCTACCTCAATGCCCGCAGTACGCTGGAGACATTGCTGGGGCAGGGCGCATTGCCTGTCATCAATGAGAATGACACGGTCACTACGCAGGAGATTCGCTACGGTGATAACGACAGGCTCGCTGCGCGCGTTGCGGAAATGACCAGTTCTGATTGCCTGGTGTTGTTATCTGATGTAGACGGTCTGTACGACGCAGATCCGACGAAGGTGAGCACCGCGCAGTTGATTCCTGAAGTCAGGGAAATTACTAGCGAGATTGAATCGCTGGCGGGCGAGGCACGTACCGCCTACGGTTCGGGCGGAATGGCTACCAAGGTGGCGGCTGCGAGAATTTGTATGTCAGCGGGTTGTGCTACGTTGATTGCGAATGGTCATAACGACCGGCCATTAGCTGCGGTGCTTGAAGGCGGCAGGCATACCTGGTTTTTGCCTTCCAGTACGCCGCTGGCCGCGCGTAAGCAATGGATTGCCGGCACGCTAGAACCTAGTGGGCGGATTTTTATTGATGCGGGCGCTGAAAAGGCTCTGCTTGACGGCGGCAGTTTGCTGCCGGTGGGTGTCCAATCGGTTGATGGTCACTTTAAGCGGGGTGATGCTGTGGTGATCATGTCAGCCGCAGGGAAAGAGGTTGCTCGTGGGTTAGTCGTTTACGACAGCGAAGAGGCATGCCTGATCGCGGGCAAACACAGCAATGATATTGCAGCGCTGCTTGGCTATCAGGGGCGCGATGAGATTATTCATCGCGATAATCTTGTATTAATGAACTTAACTGCACAAACAGACTGATGAACGACACCACCCATATCGACATTCCAACCTTGATGGATGGCATAGGCCACAATGCCCGTTCTGCGGCCGTGGCATTGGCACGGTCTAGCGCCGCCCAGCGTTACGATGCGCTGGTCGCTGCAGCGGCCGCTATTATCGGTGGCCAGGAAGAGATTCTGAGCGCAAATGCTCGCGATATGCAGGCGGCTGAAACCAAAGGGCTGGCAGGTTCAATGCTGGACCGCTTGTTGCTGGATGAATCGCGGGTTAAGGCGATGGCTGCCGGCATTCATCAGGTTGCTGAACTCGCAGACCCGGTCGGCGAAATTTCCGATGAATGGTTGCGACCGAATGGTCTGGTTATTCAGCGGGTGCGCGTGCCACTGGGTGTGATAGGCATCATCTATGAGAGTCGTCCAAACGTTACCGCGGATGCAGGCGCACTGTGCCTGAAATCGGGTAATGCGGTGATTTTGCGCGGTGGATCAGAAAGTTTCTATTCCAGTACCGCGATCCATGCCTGCATGGTGCAGGGTCTCGAGCATGCGAAATTGCCCGCAGAAGCTATCCAGATGATTCCCACCACTGATCGTGCTGCAGTGGGTTACCTGCTGTCATCAATGCAGTCATACGTAGACGTTATTGTCCCGCGCGGTGGGCGTAGTTTGATTGAGCGTGTCCAGGCCGACGCCCGCGTGCCCGTGATTGGCCACCTGGAAGGTTTGTGCCATGTCTATGTGCATGAATCTGCTGCGATCGACAAGGCATGTGACATCGTGGTTAACGCAAAGATGCGTCGCACAGGTATTTGCGGTGCTGCGGAGACGATGCTGATTGACAAGGGCTGTCTGGATACCCATCTACAGCCCATACTGGATGCATTAATCGAAGCGGGTTGCGAAGTTCGCGGCGATGAACTTATTTGTGCCAGCGATTCGCGAGTCAAAAAAGCGACGGATGCAGACTGGGATACCGAATACCTTGATGCCATTATTTCGGTGCGTGCCGTAGATGACGTGGCCCAGGCAATTGAGCATATAGAAGAACACGGATCAGGCCATACTGAATCGATTGTGGCCGAGGATGAGGAGGCGACCGAGCGTTTTCTGCACGATCTTGATAGCGCGATTTTGTTGCACAACGCCTCGACGCAGTTTGCTGACGGGGGCGAGTTCGGCATGGGCGCGGAAATAGGCATCGCGACCGGCAAAATTCATGCGCGCGGGCCGGTCGGTGCAGAGCAACTCACCAGTTATAAGTATGTTGTGCGTGGCACAGGCCAGATACGGCCCTGAGCTTTCATGTTCAGGCGGGGCTGGTACTTGAATTAGATCCACCAACAAAAAACAACCATTTACGGGCAATGCGGGGGAAGCCGCTATTGTCAGAAACGCGGCTTAGGCCGCGTTTTTTTGTTTTCGCGAGGTGTCCAAGCCCGTGTAATTAGCATGAAACAGGGTACAGATAGAACCATATATGGGCTAACTGCTTGTTTTTATACATTCATGTGCGTATTTCACCAATACAGATGAGGCTCCGCCTATACCTCAGTGCTAGGATTTGCCCGTGCACGGAGGCACAAGCTATGGTTAGTAAGACGAAGGGGGCGATTATGTCAAAACTAGTTAAACAACCGCTGTTTTGGGGTTGGTTTTTCGTGACGCTATGGGCCGCGCATTCGATTTATACGGCAGCTATGGGGCACTGGGTGGGACTCGTCATATCTTTGACGGGACTGGTTGCCGCCCTGCTGGTGGTCAGTGCGATCCAAAGTCGCCGTCGCAAGAATCTCTATCCTATGCGGCATTTTGTTGACGATACCCTGTCGGAGAACAGATAGATAAAGTTAACGAACGCCTCAGCCCGCAATTCGATCGTCAATCAAAAACCACATGCCTTTGTATTACAGAGGCTGCAAAAACCACCTGAAAATTATCATTAAGCTGATTTTTCTCGCTCAATAGGCTTCGCTGTGGCGCGGCTAGCGACCTTCGCCAGCCGAGCCTGTTCACGATTCCGCTACACTGCAGCTACAATGGCATTCAGGGTCGCGCTGGGGCGCATGGCCTGCGCGGTCAGCGTTTTATCAGGATGATAGTAACCGCCAATCTCTACCGCGCTTCCCTGTGCGGCATTCAGTTCCGCAAGAATACTTTGCTCTTTGTCGCCTAGTTGCTGGGCCACCTTGGAAAACCGGGTTTGCAGTTCGGCATCATCGCTTTGTGCAGCCAGTGCCTGGGCCCAGTAAAGCGCGAGGTAAAAATGACTGCCGCGATTGTCGAGTTCCTTTACTTTGCGTGAGGGCGATTTATCGCTGTCCAGAAATTTGCTATTGGCCTGATCAAGCGCTTTCGCCAGTATATTTGCCTGGGCATTACCGGTTTTCTTAGCGAGGTCTTCGATGGATACAGACAGTGCCAGGAACTCACCCAGCGAGTCCCAGCGCAGATGACCTTCTTTCACGAACTGCTGTACATGTTTTGGTGCCGAGCCGCCTGCGCCGGTTTCATACAGCCCGCCGCCGGCTAGCAGTGGCACTATGGACAGCATCTTTGCGCTGGTGCCGAGTTCAAGAATGGGGAACAGGTCTGTCAGGTAGTCACGTAGCACATTGCCTGTAACCGAGATGGTGTCTTTGCCTGCTTTAACGCGCTCCAGCGTGAAGCGTATGGCATCAACCGGCGTCATGATCCGGATATCCAGTTCGCTGGTGTCATGATCCTGCAGGTAACGATTCACCTTGGTTATCAGATTAGCATCGTGGGCGCGATTCTCGTCCAGCCAGAATATGGCCGGTGCGCCGGTTGCCCGGGCACGGTTAACGGCTAGTTTGACCCAGTCCTGTATCGGTAGATCCCTGGTCTGGCACATACGCCATATGTCGCCGGTGGCAACGGCATGCTCGAGCAGGGTACGCCCTGACTCATCGATTACACTGACAGTTCCATTGGCCAGAATTTCGAAAGTTTTATCGTGTGAACCGTATTCCTCTGCTTTTTGCGCCATGAGGCCGACATTTGAAACGCTGCCCATCGTCGGCACATCGAATGCACCATTTTCTTTGCAGAAGCTGATTACTTCCTGGTAAATGCCAGCATAGGAGCGGTCAGGGATCATCGCTTTGGTGTCATGCAGTTCCCCGTCGGGTCCCCACATTTGACCGGAGGTGCGCAAAGCGGCCGGCATGGATGCGTCAATGATCACATCGCTGGGCACGTGCAGGTTAGTGATGCCTTTGTCTGAATCGACCATCGCCAGTTCCGGACGTTGGTCATAAACTGACTGAATATCCGCTTCTATTTCAGCCTGTTTCGCCTCGGGAAGGCCGACTATTTTTGCATAGACATCGCCCAAACCATTGTTGGCATCCACACCCAGTTCCGCGAATAGCTCGGCGTGCTTTTCAAACACGCTGGCAAAAAATACGGTCACCGCGTGACCGAACATTATTGGGTCGGACACTTTCATCATGGTGGCCTTGAGGTGCAGTGACAGCAATACGTCCTCAGCTTTGGCCGCATCAATCTGCTGCGCAAAGAATGCCCGCAGGGCGCTGCGACTCATGATGGCCGCATCGATCACTTCGTCTTCCAGTACCGGCGTCTTTTCCTTCAGTACGATAGTCTGGCCATCGTCACCGCTGAACTCGATACGAACATTGCCGGCTTTTTCTATAACCGCTGAGCGTTCGCTGGAATAAAAATCGCCATCGGTCATGTGTGCGACATGCGATTTTGAATCGCCGCTCCATGTACCCATGGAGTGGGGGTGCTTTTTTGCATACTGCTTAACCGGTGCGGCAACCCGTCGATCAGAGTTGCCTTCGCGCAGGACCGGGTTGACGGCGCTGCCCAGTACTTTGGCATAGCGCGTTTTGATGTCTTTGTCCGCAGCTGTTTGAGGCTCTTCCGGATAATCAGGAATGTCATACCCCTGGGACTGCAATTCCTTGATGGCGGCCTGCAGTTGCGGTATCGATGCGCTGATATTTGGCAGCTTAATGATGTTGGCGTCAGGTGTTTTAGCGAGTTCACCGAGCTCCTTTAGCGCATCGCTTTGTTTTTGTGCGGAGGTCAGTTTGTCAGGAAAATTCGCAATGATCCGACCGGCCAGAGATATATCCCGGGTTTCGACTGCCACGCCCGTGGCGCCTGCGAAAGCTTCGATGATCGGCAGCAGAGAATAGGTTGCCAGTGCAGGTGCTTCGTCAGTTTCGGTGTAAATAATTTTGGGTGTATTCGTCATGTTAATAATCTCTGCTTAATCTCGTGCGGCCACCCCGGCGGCCGGCTGTAGCCGGGTCGCTGTCAGGGAGGGAAAGTGGCCGGTATTATCCAGACCAGAAGGGCTCGCGGCAATACGGGTTTTTGACCATCCAGGCATCTGCGCAAGTGCATGGAATCATTACGGTTTGGTGGAGCAGCTGTCAGGAACCAGGCATGCGCCAGCTCAATTCAAGGTAGGTTTCGCGCTCCCTGCCCGGGAAATAGCGGTATCGCGGCGGCGTGGTGGAAGACAACAGGTCGGCGCGGTCGGCATAGACTTCATCGGTCAGGTTGTTAACCCGAATGGCCAGATTGAGCCTGGAAGTCACATCAAATATCAGGCGCAGATTGAGCAGGTCATGACCTTCGTAGCGCGCGGTATTGGCGGCATCCATGAAATACGGATCATTGTGCACCCACTCCAGCTCTGCCAGTCCGAAGCGATGCTCGTAGCCCAGACGCGCGCTGGCCAGAATTTGCGGCGCTGTATCCACCTCGTTGCCTTTGGTGATTACCTCCCCAAGACCCGCGTCACGGTCGAAGTCGTACTCGTGCCTGGCGTAGCTTCCAACAAGCGACAAATATAGAGGCTCAATTATCTGCCAGCGGACATTGGCTTCAATCCCATAGTGCTGCGTCTTGCCATCGCTGACATTGATTAGAGCCGCATCGCGAAAAATGAAATTCGACTTGTACATATAGAACGCGACCGCTTCCAGGCTTAGTGAATCAGCCTGGTGTCGCGTTCCCAGTTCTATCGAATCAATCCGCTCCGAGTCTATATCCGCAACATCCTGTTGAGCCTGCAGTCGATAGAGCTCGGCCGCCTGGGGTGCCCGGAAGCCACTAGTCAGGTTGGCAAAGCCAACCGTTGCTTCACTGAATTTGTATAGCACGCCGAGATTGGGCGAGAGGTTAAAGAAATCGTCTGATCGATCGCCGGGCCGATAATACAGGCAGCCATCCGGGGGCAGTTTGTTCTCCGGATCCGGGCACTGGCCACCGGTATCTGTTGAATTGCCGTCGAGCATCTTGTTGTCGTAGTCGTAGCGCATGTACTCGCCGCGCAGACCGGCCTGCATTTCCCAGCGATCGCTGAGCGGCAGAGTGAGGCTGGCAAAACCGGCTGCAAGGTAGCTGTCGACGTCATAGTCGTAGTGCTGGCCCTGGGGACGGTTTAACGCAAAACCGGGCGGATCAAATTCCTGGTATTCGTCCACGTAGCCCTGTGCAATTTCTGCATCGATACCCAGGGTCAGGCTGGAGTTGCGCCACCAGTCCCTTCGCGTAATCACCATAAGGCCGCCGCTGGTCTGGCCATTTTTTTCCGTCGGCTTGCTGGGAATAAAATGCTGCAAAAATTCCATGTCGGATTTGCGCAGGAAGAACCTGTACTCCGGTTCCCATACTCCGGTGCTGTCAGGCAGCCAGGCTGATGAAAGCCGCAGGCTGGTGGCTTCGCGATAGGCTTCCGGGTTGTCATTGCGAAAGCGGGTCTCGAGATCCTTGTAGCCATCTTCTTCGGGCTGGATAAACCCAGCGGTATCCTGATCCAGCCAGGATGCGCTTGCCGCAAATGACAACGTCCCGTCGTTGAGTTCATGCTGGCTTTTGCCATACATTTTTAACTGCTCGTGGCCCGAGTCGTCCCGGTAGCCGTCATCGGTTTCAAGCATCAGCCCCGCATTAAATGCGTTCTGCGCGGGGCCAGAATCCCAGTTGAACTTTCCGCGCCAGTACTCATTAGGGCCAGCCATAATGCTAATGCCCGCCGGGTCGCCCTGGCCCGGCGCTGGCAGCAAGGTATTAATGGTTCCATGCAGACCATTAGAACCATACAAAGCGTTTGCGGGGCCGCGGATGACCTCAACAGATGAGGCGAGCTCTGACGGCACTTCGAACAGCTGATTTACATTGCAGAAACCCGTTGGGCGGGTCGGTATACCGTCTTCCATCACCAAGAATGCACCACAGGAGCCGGGTCCGGTCAGAACGGGTGATCGGATTGCCGTCAGGTGCTCCTGGCCGCTGCCGCGACCGATCCAGACACCTGGCACCCGAACTCCCAGTTCATGGGGGTGTATAGCAGCCGTTACGAGAATGTCTTCTGCGGATAATTGGGCGATATTGCCCACCGTATCCAGTTCAGCTGAGGGGCCACGTGTCGCGGTGACAACGATAGATTCACGTGGCGCAGCGGATTCCGCCGCAAATGCAGAAATGGCAAACGCCATGCCCGATAATGCAATGAGCGCGGGGCCTGACACTTGCCAACCGATGGTTGACTGTATTCGATGCACGTTCGATTCAGGTATTGGCGGAACGGGAAATAGCTTCAAAGATCAGCGTGGGCTTGTCACCGCGCCTTGAATACTCATGCTCACGCTGCATGTCTTGAATGGCGTGGTCGCGTTCCGGCTGAGTTGCGAACCAGTGGGTCGTATTCCAGTCTTCGCCAACGAGATTAGTGAACGGATCGTTGGCGGGTGCGCTTACGCGGATGCCAAAAAGTGGCAGAGTTTCATTAGAAGTGTTCATGCGCGCCTGTCGATGTGCCTTTTAGGGTGGCCTTTTTATCACGATTCTGCACTCGACTGAACTCTCTCACTCAGGGGCTGATCCGTTTCTGGTTTTTGGAGCTATCCGACAGCCGATGTAAAGATGCGGGGCAATGGCTCGTCAGATCGGCAATGTATCTTGCTGCGCTGAAGCATGGCAGGCCGATTGAGGTTCTGACCGACCTGCCAAGGTCAAGGAATAGTGTCCTTGCGATTGGATTTTATTTCCTGATACTGCGATGTTGCGGGCATTGCATGACGGCTCTCTAGCAGTGTTACCGCTGATGGTCAATCTTGGCGTGGCATGTGCTTTTCGCCACACTCGGTTATGTAAAGTCAGAAGTCAGCCCGCTAAAAGTCATATGACGGAAAAAATCAGAGATCCCCGGTATTACGTTGTTGGTGGCCCCGTGCAACCAGATCGTGATTGTTATCAGCATCGTTATGCCGACGCCGAATTGTTCCGCCGTATCAGCGACGGAGAGTACTGCCACGTTTTGGCCCAGCGGCAAACGGGGAAAACCAGCCTGGCTGCCAGCACTGCTCGCAAACTGCGTGAGCGCGGCACGCTGGTCGCGATGGTTGATCTGACCCAGATCAGCAGCGAGGATCCTTCGGAGAATGCAGGTCGCTGGTATTACAGCATTGCCTATCGCATCGTGCGTGAACTGCGAATTCGTGCCGATGTGCAGACCTGGTGGAAAGAGCGTGGTGGGCTGACTAATTTGCAGCGCATGCGCGAGTTTTTTATCGAGGTTGTTCTGCAGGAAACCACTCAACCAATTGCGATTCTATTTGATCGTATCGAGGCAACGAAGGACGAGCCTCTTGCCCAGGATTTATTTTCTGCAATCAGGGCTTGTTACGATGCGCGGATAACTGATTCGGTATTCCAGCGATTAAGTTTTTCAATGTTTGGCTCGAGTTCACCGACAGAACTCGTCAAGGATCTGCATGGATCTCCATTTGAGATTTCGGTAGAGATCCCACTGCCTGATTTTAGTGCGCAGGAAATGGCCGGTTTGATGGCAGGGCTAGGCGACCCGTTGCCAGAGGCGCAAGCAATACTCAGTCGAGTATGGACCTGGACGCGTGGTCACCCCTATCTGAGTCAGAAGATTTTCCGCGGTCTTGCCCGTCGCAAAGGCGAGCTCTCGGACGATATTGTGGATGAACTCGTCCAAACGCAGTTTCTATCGCCCAATACATTGCGCGAGGAGCCGCATCTATCGGCGATTGCTGATTGTCTGGCTGCTGAGGGTTCTGGCCGAAGTGCGCGCTTAAATCTGTATGGACGTATTCGCAAGGGCGTTGAAGCCAACTATGACAGCTCTTCCCTGGCTCAGCGGGATTTGTTGACGACAGGCGTGGTGTCTATCGGTGATGGCGGCGTGCTGCGGGTGCGCAACGAAATTTATGCGATGGTCTTCGGCATGCGCTGGGTTAACCAGAAGTTGCCTTATGGCATTAAAGGCATCGGGTTGGCAGCCGCAATTCTGCTCTTGGTTCTAGCGGTGCCAATTTGGTACGCAGAATACTTGCCACGCCCGTATGTCAGTGCATTGTCGATTGCCAATCAGGATTACGAAGTCGCGGAAGATGCTTACGAAAGTCTTCACATGCTTCCCGGGTATGCCGCTACTGCAGATCGGTTGTTCGACGAGTTCCTCATACGGCTGAGTCGCAGTGCCAACACGTTGCCGGAAATTATGCGTATTCATGATCGTCTTGCGGTAACGCCCGAAGGGTCAGAAACTGCAGCCAGCCTGCTCGCTGAGTTTTGGCAGCGGCGGTCGAACGAGGCTGCTAATCAGGGTGATCGAGATGCTGCGCTTATCACTGCGCTGGAGGCCATGCAGCAGCCGAACGATTTGCGCCGTCAACTCGCGGCCGAACTCGTTGGTGGAGATTATCGTTATCTCGCTGGCACATTGCATAGTAAGGCCGAGCTTAAGTCGATTGAAGCAGATGAGGCTTCGGGACTGCTAACGGTCCTCGATGTGCGAAACAATATCGATCTTTGGCGCATAGACGGTGATAGACCGCGGCTCGTGCGAAGTGACACGCTAATCGCCGAAGAGCGACTCGAACTGGAAGAGCGGCGCGTAGTTGAGCAGTTAAATGCGTCGCCGCGATTGTTAATCAAGACGAATCATGCGCAGCCAGAGCAGGTTATCTTGCATGTGCGGGCGCCTTCGGGTCAGCAGGCACGCTTGAATCTGGCAGATGGGCGGGTAATCAATAATTATTTGCGTGCATTTGATTTTTCCATGCATCCTGAGTTGCGCAATCTCCAAAGTGCGGATTATGCCGGCAATTGGACGATTGCACTTAGTGACATGGAGCAGGGCATATCGGGCGAATTGCTTGATTGGGGCCTCGTTACCGTCAATACAAGTGATGTAACGACGGCAAATTTTGTGCCACAACCTATACCCGAGCCACGCTCGTCGGAAAATGCAGAGGTGTTGCTTGGGCCAGGCGGACGACTTGCGTTGTCCTGGCCGGCGGACAGACAGACGCAAGGGTCAATATTGGTCTGGGACCTGGCCAGCGACGATGTGCTGGCAAGAATCCCGCGTGACACCGGATTTATTGATGCTCAGTTCGTGCTGGGTGGCGAACGTGTGGCCACTATTGAGCCTCGTCAGATTACGGTCTGGGAAACCGCTACCGGCAAGCAACTGGGGCGCATAGAGCTTAATACGTCAGCGTCCCGAATTTGGCGGTTGTCTGAAGATGGACGCTACATTGCTATCAAAACATTGCTGCAAGATGCAGCACCGGGTATCGCCGTTTGGGATCTTACAAAAATCCGGCGTCTGGGGCGGCCTATAACGGCGGAAAATGCGGCGACAGTAGCACTCGATGCCAGCGGCAATTATCTGGCGATTGGCGGCCGCGATCCCTGGGTTCGTGTCTGGTCGTTGAATGAGGGAACGTTAATTCGCGAGTTCGAGCACAGTTCCCCGTTGCGGTCACTGAAATTTGACCTTTCTGGAGAATGGCTGGCCACCGTTGACCTTAGTAACACCTTTAGGCTCTGGAATATGGTGGAAGGCGGTGTGCCGGTTGTCGAACGACTGGGCAGCAGTATATGGAAAGTGGATTTCTCAACAGATTCGTCACGATTGCTGGTGGGTTCCTCGGATCGGGCATACGAGATTATATATTTGCCCGAAGCGCGTGGAACTGGCGTGCGGTTGCACCATGCGATGATCGATAGTTCGTCTGCTACCAGTGCCAGAGCACCCGCACCAATAGTGCTGGCAGATCGGAATGTGGTTGTCACCAACGACGCCGGTCGCTCGATAAAGGTATGGTCTATTCCTGCTGCACAGGCATCAATGACCCCGCGAGTGAAATCGTTGCCAGGCGGCACACTGGCGACCCTAAGCGCAGACGGGAAACGTATTGCGGTTGGTACCTCCGTCGGTGATGTTCGAGTTTATGCGGTTGGTGCGCCCGGTGGGATTCTGCTCGGCGGGGCTGATCGGTCCGGCGCGCAGAGCGATAATAAAGGTATCGTTAATCTGAAATTTTCTGATAACGGCGAAATGCTGGCCAGTGCGTCAATGACAGGTCAGGTTCAGGTATGGGATGTGGCCACCGGAACACCTCGTGACCTGCTGATCATTCATCCTGATGGTGCTGCTCATGATTTCGTTTTTACGGATGCTGATCGCTATCTGATTTCCGTCAGTAGGCGGGAAGTGATTGTCACGGATGTCGGCGACGGCGAAATTCGTGCGCGACTGCGTATACAGGCAAATCACCCTCAGCTTGCGGTTGC
>Ga0055584_100006063_pt1 | contig 11847 bp, 12 predicted proteins | sample OSDHelmetaG_FD_58716 | JGI IMG/M metagenome (GOLD analysis project Ga0055584, IMG submission 58716) | Pelagic marine sediment microbial communities from the LTER site Helgoland, North Sea, for post-phytoplankton bloom and carbon turnover... | ecosystem: Environmental > Aquatic > Marine >... | reverse complement strand
GAGGCCGGTCACCGGTTGTATACCAATGCGGATATTGAACTTATCAAGAACATTTTGGCCCTGCTGGATGAAGGGATTGCCATCAGCCGGGTGACGGATGCGCTGCAGAACATTTCAAAATATGAAGTAGTGCCAGAACAGGATAGCGGGCCTTGGCAACGTTACCAGGACACTATGCTTGAAGCAGTAACCAGTTTTAATGAAGGCACGTTGGAGACAATTTATAACGAGGCGATGTCGCTTTATCCCGTGGATGTTGTTACCAAAAAGCTCTTGTTACCACTGATGAAAATACTAGGCAAACGCTGGACACAAGCAGCAGCGGGTATTGCTGAAGAGCATTTCTTTAGTGTTTTCATGCGCAACAAACTAGGGGCACGTTTTCATCATCGTAACTTACAGAACACGGGTCCCCGTATTGTTGCTGCCTGTTTACCCGGTGAACATCATGAGTTTGGTTTATTACTGTTTGCCTTGTCGGCACATGCCCGTGGTTATCGCATCATTCTACTGGGTACAGATATGCCGCTGGCACAGTTACCGGAAGTGATTAAACGTAGTCAATCCGATGCCATAGTTTTATCAGCTTCGAGCAGTTCGATTACCGAAGATCTCGATGAAGACATGAGTGCCTTGGTGAGCCTAAGTAAAGTGCCGGTCTTCATCGGCGGCACCTTTGCACAAAAACATCGTCAGTCACTTGAAGACTTAGGTGCGTATTCCCTGGGAGACGATCTCATCGTGGGTTTACATGTCATTGGAAAACATTTACCAGAGAAATCTAAATAAAGATCAGGGAGTTAGTATTATGAATAACGCCAGTCAACTCGCATTTGATATTACCGAGCAGGGATACATGCCTGATATCGTGTTAAGGCGTGGAATAAGATTTTTACTCAAGCAACGATTAAAAGAAATTAATGCATCTGATGTTGAAGCAATGGCAGAGCAAACATTCAAATTTGTTGATGATATGAATGCCTCACCTGTCGCTTTAAAACCAGAAAAAGCCAATGAGCAACATTACGAAGTACCGGCAGAATTTTTTCAACAGGCATTAGGTTCGCACCTTAAATACAGTTGTGCGTACTGGCCGCAAGGAGTGACAACACTGAATGAAGCAGAGCATGCTGCACTGGAGCATACTTGCCAACATGCAAAATTGACCGATGGTCAGCAGATCCTTGAGTTAGGGTGTGGCTGGGGTTCGTTAACACTATGGATGGCTGGCCACTATCCTAATAGCCATATTACTGCAGTTTCTAATTCACACTCACAGCGCCAATACATTGAACAAAAAGCCGCCAGCCAGGGATTAACAAACCTTAAGGTAATTACCTGTGACGTGAGCGATTTTGATACCAGGTCAAATCATTATGACAGGGTAGTATCGGTTGAAATGTTTGAGCATATGCGTAACTGGCAAGAGCTTTATTCCCGCGTTGCCACTTGGCTTAAACCTGGCGGTTATTTCTTTAAGCACATTTTTGTTAATCGTACTGTGCCTTACCTGTTCGAAGATAATGGCCCTAGTGACTGGATGAGTCGCCACTTTTTCTCCGGCGGAATGATGCCAAGTGACGAATTACCTGTTTTCTTTCAACGTGATCTCAAATTTGTACAACGTTGGCGTTGGGATGGTACTCACTACGAAAAAACGTCTAATGCCTGGTTGGAAAAAATGGATGCTAATCGTGACAGCCTGTGGGGCTTATTCGAACAGACTTATGGAAAAGATCAGGCACAGTGCTGGTGGAGCCGTTGGCGGATATTTTTCATGGCTTGTGCAGAGTTGTTTGCTTATGACAAAGGCCAGCAATGGTGGGTCAGTCATTACCTGTTCGAGAAGAAGACATAATGTTTAAGGTCAATGAAACATGAAAAGGACTATTGTTAATTTCATTTTATTTCAACTCGGTTGGTTGGCCTGTGTTATAAGCGCAGCAAAAGGCTTTCCATTGCTGGGTGCGCTAATAGCTTGTTGCATTATAGTGTTTCATATCTGGCGTGCCTCATTACCACTAGCAGAGTTCAAATTAATCGCCTTTGCTTTACTGATTGGTGCGGTGTGGGACAGCGTATTGGTCTGGCAAGGTTTATTGATTTACCAGGCTGGCATGATATCGCCCCATGTCGCACCTTACTGGATTATTATCATGTGGGCGCTGTTTGCTACCACGCTAAATGTTTCACTACGCTGGCTTAAAGGACGTGTGCTATACGCTATTGTGTTTGGCGCTGTCGGTGGGCCATTAGCCTATTACGCTGGCCAACAACTCGGCGCGGTTGAATTCAGTGAGACAGTATATGCCTTAGGCGCCTTACTTGTAGGCTGGGCATTGTTCACACCCGTGCTGATGACTTTGTCGCAGCGCTATGATGGCTATCGCCAGGTGAGGGTAACATCATGATGTTTTCTAATTATCTTGACGGCTTACTGGTGATACTTGCACTGGCAATAGTGACCTGGGTGTTCAGTATTATCAAACAGGATGTCAGCATTGTTGACAGCATCTGGTCATTGATGATTCTTGCTGGGGGCTTAACCTATGCATTCTCTGCCGAAACGTTAGCTACCAGGAACCTGATAATTATTGGCCTGTTAATCATTTGGGCATTACGTCTTGCTATATATGTCACCTGGCGTAACTGGGGTGAAACGGAAGATCACCGCTATCAACAAATACGCGTCAAATATTCACCAAACTTTGCGCTAAAGAGTCTTGGAATCATTTTCATGTTTCAGGCAGTCATCGCCTGGTTTATTTCTTTAACCTTATGGCCAACCCTGGGTAGCCAAATCAGTTTGTCACTAATCGATGTAATTGCCATCAGCTTATGGCTAATCGGTATGTTCTTTGAGGTGGTTGGTGACTGGCAGCTAGCACGTTTTAAAGCCAATCCCGCGAATCATGGAAAAGTGATGAACCAGGGATTATGGCGTTATACCAGACATCCTAATTATTTTGGTGAGGCGTTGATCTGGTGGTCGTTCTACCTGTTCGCGGTAAGCAGTGGGGCATGGTGGACATTCCCGGCACCGTTATTGATGAACTGGTTGTTATTGAAATTCTCGGGTGTGGTCATGCTGGAAGAGACAATAATAAAGAGACGCCCTGCTTATCAGCAATACATCGAATCGACCAATGCATTTATTCCTGGTCCCAGTAAGCACAAAACACAACGGGTTAACGGAGGATAGTTTTCATGAAAAAGTTTTCATTTTTGTTGTTATTTTTCTTTCTGGTTATCTCAACCAATAGCTTTGCGATACAGGAAAAAATCTATGACTTTAAAGTGTTTCTTGGTGATAAAGAAATTGGCTTTCATAAATTCATGGTGACGCCGCACAAGGATCAAACCTATGTAAACAGTGAGGCGAACTTTGATGTGAAGTTTTTGTTTATTAGCGCCTACACCTATTTACATCAAAACAGTGAAGTATGGAAAGGCAATTGTCTACAGGCAATCAATGCGACTACTGATGATAATGGTGAGTTGTTATTTGTACGCGGAAAATATCATAAATACGGGTTGGATATACAGACTCACAATGGCCAGCAACAATTGCAGGGTTGTGTGAAAACTTTTGCCTACTGGGATCCATCGCTGCTCAACAGTAAAAAATTACTAAACGTACAAACGGGGAAACTCGAAGAAGTTAACATTGAATCATTAGGTAAATCAGTGATCAAGAAAGATGGTAGTGACATTGAAGCAAAGCATTACCGAATCAATAATCCAAATTTCAGTATTGATCTGTGGTACTCAGACAACAAAGAATGGCTTGCACTGGAATCAACTACTGAGAACGGTGCGCGCCTCAGATACCTGGCGCAGTAATATGATGACATTAACTAGAAGTTTAGTTTTTTTTGCGATTTTTTTTGGTTTGACTGGCTGTGCCAGCTATCCACCAATGAAGACGGTAGATAAAGTTAATCTGAAACGCTTCATGGGTGACTGGTATGTGATCGCCAACATACCTACTTTTATCGAAGTCGATGCACATAACGCAATTGAGTCTTATAAATTAAATAGCGATGGTACTGTTGCAACTACCTTTACATTTAATGACGGTAGCTTTGACGGTGACAAGAAAACTTATCACCCAACTGGCTTTATCGTTGATACCAATAGCAACGCGTTATGGGGTATGCAATTTATCTGGCCGTTCAAGGCTGATTACCGGGTTATCTACCTGCACAAAGATTATAGCCAGACCATCATTGGCCGGCAAAAGCGTGACTATGTGTGGATCATGGCGAGGCAGCCAGAAATTACAGAAAAAGATTATCAAGCACATTTACAGTTCCTGAAAAAACAGGGCTACGACACTAGTAAAATTAAGAAGGTTCCTCAGAAATGGAACTGACTGCTGTAAAAAGGAGTACTTGCCAATGAAAATTGCCATTATAGGTACTGGCATTGCGGGTAATGTGGCCGCCTATCATCTTGCCAAGCACCACGACATTACTGTGTTTGAAGCTAACAGCCACATCGGTGGACACACGCATACTCATGATGTCCAGTGGGACAATGAGCAATATGCGGTGGATACCGGTTTCATTGTTTTTAACCGTAAGACTTACCCAAACTTTATCGCTTTATTGGATGAGCTGGGTGTCGAAGCAGAACCATCTAATATGAGCTTCAGTGTGAAATGTGAACGCACGGGTCTTGAGTACAACGGTAATACGCTGAACAGTATGTTTGCGCAACGCAGGAATCTGATCAATCCGGTATTTTATCGAATGATTAGAGATATTTTACGTTTCAATCGTGAAGCGACTGCTTTGCTCGACCAACATGATCTGGACATGAGTCTCAGTGAATTTCTGCGGCATGGTAGTTATGGCAAAGAATTTATCGAACAATACCTGGTACCAATGGGTGCTGCGATTTGGTCAGCTGATCCAAAACTAATGTATCAATTCCCGGCAGGATTCTTCATTCGTTTTTTCCATAACCATGGTTTACTAAGCGTTAATGAGCGACCCCAGTGGTACGTGATTAAAGGTGGCTCGCGTGAATACGTCTCGAAGCTCATCGCGGGTTTTAAAGAACGCATACATACCAATTCACCTGTTGAAAGTATTACGCGTTATGAAAGTCATGTCATGGTGAAGATAGTTGGTCGTGAAGCAGAGAGATTTGACCAGGTATTTATAGCCAGTCACAGTGACCAGGCCTTGTCTATGTTAAGTGATGCCACACCACTGGAAGAACAAATCCTTGGTGGTATTCCTTATCAAGTCAATGAAGCAGTGTTGCATACAGACGAGGGTGTCTTGCCGGAGCGCAAACTGGCATGGGCTGCATGGAATTACCATCTTTTAGACGAAGATAGTGATCGTGTACCTGTCACCTACAGCATGAATATTCTACAAAATATTAAGGCACCCGTTGAGTTTTGTGTGACGTTGAACAACAGTGCTGCGATCGACCCGGAGAAAATATTAAAACGTATCACTTATCATCATCCAATCTTTACCCCGGATGGCATACAGCAACAACAACGCCAGAATGAGATTAATGGTATCAATAGAACATATTTTTGTGGCGCTTACTGGCGCTATGGATTTCATGAAGATGGTGTTATCAGCGCGTTAAATGCACTGCAACATTTTGAGGAGCAAAACAATGCACAGTTGTTTTTACGAAGGGCAAGTTAGCCATTGTCGTTTTGCTCCCAGAAAACATGCGTTTAACTATCGCCTGTTTTATCTCTATCTCGACTTGGATGAACTGGATCAGGTATTTAGAAAGCGTTGGCTATGGTCAACCAGAAAACCAGCACTCGCCTGGTTTCGTGAGTCCGATCATTTTTGCGATGACAACAAAACGCTGAAACAAACGATCAGTGATTTAGTTAAAAATAATACGGGCAAGCATCCTGCAGGACCAATCAGGTTGCTTACTCAACTCAGGTATTTTGGCTATGTCTTTAACCCGGTAAGTTTTTATTACGTTTTTGACAAGAATGATACTCGAGTAGAAACCATTGTTGCTGAAGTTAATAATACGCCATGGGGTGAACGACACCTGTATGTATTACCTGATAAGAACAATATATCAAAGGGAAAACATATGCGCTTTAACCATGAAAAAGAATTTCATGTGTCGCCATTTATGCCTATGGATATCCAATATGATTGGGTGTTCAGTGCTCCGGATAAAACCTTAAGTGTCAATATGAAAAATTATCGTGAAAACGAAAAAATGTTTGATGCAACACTTGGTTTAAAGAAAAAGCCAATTAACGCTGAAAATTGTGCAAAGTTATTAATTCGCTACCCATTAATGACTTTAAAAATCATTATGACTATTTATTGGCAAGCACTTAAGCTGTTAGTAAAAAAAGTCCCTGTGTTTAATCACCCCGAAAAAGTCAACTATCCACCTGGAGGCGCAGATAAAGCGTAATTGTTATGAATGAATATACTGAAACCGAAGATAGATTTTCATCGCAAATCACACCAGGTAGAACACCTAAGCCACGTTTTCTTGATGGCCTGGCAAAACGAGCATTATTTAATCGCCTAAATGAGTTTCATGACGGTCAAATTATTTTGATAGAAGCTGGACAAGAATTTTACTTTGGCGAGCAGACTGAGCGTTGTCCAATTAGCATAAAACTCTATGTGTCAGATCCACGTTTTTATAGTGATATGGCTTTTGGTGGCTCTATTGGTGCTGGTGAGGCCTATATGTACGGATATTGGGACTGTGATGATCTCACAGCGCTTATTCAGGTGATGGCTAGTAACCTTGATGTTGTTGATAAAATAGAATCGGGTTTTGCGATTGTCACAAAACCAATACAAAAGCTCTTACATTGGCTAAACCGCAACACCGAAACGGGTAGTCGCCGTAATATTGCAGCACATTATGATCTGGGTAATGCTTTTTTTAAGCAGATGCTTGATGAAACCATGATGTATTCATGTGCGATCTTCGAACATTCCGAAATGGAGTTATATGAAGCACAGATCAACCGCTTGAACACTATTTGTAAAAAGCTTGATTTAAAAGCAACAGATCATCTTTTGGAGATTGGGACAGGTTGGGGTGGTTTAGCTATCTATGCAGCGAAGAACTACTATTGCCAGGTAACCACGACTACCATTTCCCGTGAGCAATATGAACTAGCATGCAAGCGGGTCAAGGATGAACATCTGGAAGATCGTGTTACTGTGTTAATGGAAGATTACCGAAAACTTAAAGGTCAGTATGAGAAGCTTGTATCTATTGAGATGATTGAGGCAATTGGGCATGAACATTACAAAACCTATTTTAAAAAATGTAATGACTTGCTAAAACCTGATGGCATGATGCTGATTCAGGCAATTACTATTGCTGATCAGAGATATGAACAAGCAAAGCGCTCCGTTGATTTTATACAGCGTTATATATTTCCGGGGGGCTGTTTGCCTTCTGTTACGGCAATGACCGATATCATCACAAAAAGATCAGATATGCGCTTATACCATTTGGAAGATATCGGTCCTCATTATGCAACTACTTTGAAGAAATGGCGTGAGAACATAAAGGAAAACTTTCAACAGATAAAAAATATGGGGTATAGCGATACATTTTTACGTATGTGGCACTACTATCTTTGCTACTGTGAGGGTGGGTTTTTGGAGCGCAGTATCGGTACGGTCCAGATGTTGATAATAAAGCCGGATAATCGAAGAGAGCCTTTTTAAATTATACCTTATAGTAATATGATGTCCGAAATCACCATACTATGGTTCAGGAGAGATTTGCGCTTGCACGATAACCCGGCTTTAAACTGGGTTTGTCAAAATAGTAAATCAGTTTTGCCTGTTTATATTCATTCAGCTGATGAAGAGCAACCTTGGGTGCCGGGTGCGGCATCACGCTGGTGGTTACAACACAGTCTTGAAGCATTGGATGAACAGTTAAAGGCGTTTGATCTCAAGCTGCATTATTTTTCTGGTCCATCTGAAAAGGTCATCAAGAATATTATTCAGCAAACAAATTCCGATACACTTGTTTTTAACAACCTCTATGATCCCCATCTGCTAATCAGGGACAGAGAGTTAACACAGAGACTGAACAAAAAAATAAACGTACATGCTTTTGATACCGGATTATTTTTTATACCAGGAAGCATATTAAATAATCAGCAACAACCTTACCGGGTATTTACACCGTTTTATAAAAAAGCTCGGCCATTGCTGGATCTGGCTTATACGCCTCATTCGGGATCGCTAGATAAGACAACATTCAGAAAATTATCAATGGCCAATATAAATTTCACCGTACCACTAAGTTTTTTGAATTTACTCGATAGCAATAACTGGTACCAAAAGTTACATCAGTACTGGCAGCCTGGTGAACAAAATGCATTGTTATTGTTGGATCAGTTTATTGATCAAGTGGTGTATAAATATGATGAGACTAGAGATATCCCATCATCAGATGCTACTTCAAAAATATCCGCTGCATTGCATTTTGGCGAGTTAACGCCTCAACAGGTGTATTTTTCATTAAAACCATTACTTGATGGCGTGTTTAACTCAATTGATATGGCATCAGCTGAACTGTTTTTAAAACAATTGCTGTGGCGTGAGTTTGGGCATCACATACTGTGGCATTATCCGAACACTACTACAAAGGCAATAAACTCACGTTATAAAAATAATTTCTGGAAGAAAAATAAAAAAGCTCTGAATGCTTGGCAAAAAGGTGAAACAGGTGTGCCCATTGTCGATGCGGGAATGAAACAATTGTGGGAAACTGGCTGGATGCACAATCGAGTTCGTATGGTGGCCAGTTCTTTTTTAACCAAGAATCTGGGTATTCACTGGCTTGAAGGCGCAAGATGGTTTTGGGATACATTAGTTGATGCGGATCTCGCCAACAATACAATGGGCTGGCAGTGGGTTGCCGGATGTGGCGTAGATGCTGCCCCTTACTATCGTATTTTTAATCCTCTGACCCAGGCCAAACGATTTGATACAAAAAACAAGTATATTGAACGTTGGCTACCCGGTTTCAATGAATCAGAATACAGAAAACCCATTATCGATATATCGCAGAGTCGCGTGCAGGCTTTGGAACGGTATAAAAAATTTATCAGAGCTTGAGGAATAACAAGATGAAAGCATTACTATTAGTTGCCCACGGTAGCCGTCGACAACAATCCAATGATGAAGTGAAAGTGATTGCGGACAAACTCAGGCAGCATTGCGCTGAGCAGTATCAAATTATCCACGCCGCCTTTCTGGAACTAGCCGAGCCGTTAATTCCAGATGGCATCAAAATGTGCGTTGATGATGGGGCTAGCGAGGTGCTGGTATTGCCGTATTTTCTTAATTCCGGTCGCCACGTGGTGGAAGATATCCCGGAAATCGTCAATGACATTATTCCCCTCTACCCTGAAGTTGACATCAAAATCACGCCACACCTGGGTGGTTCTGAGATGATGATGGATTTATTGGTGAGCACTGCCAACACCACCTAATAATTAAAGCGTAATTTTTTCGTTCACCCCCCTTGGATTCCCAGTTTTTGTACCTATTTAAGAGGAACGGTTAGGTTCTCTGAGACGGGTTAATGCCTAGTCAATGTTCTTGACACCTCTACTCAGCTAAGTATTATTAGCACTCTATCAAGGCGAGTGCTAAAATCCGCCGTACAGATTTTGGTCGCTGGCCAGTTTAATACCGGGCAAGCGGCCTTTTTATTTATATTATCAAAGAGTTACAAGGAGATTCGAATATGAACATTCGTCCATTACATGATCGCTTAGTAGTACGTCGTGTCGAAGAAGAACGTACTTCTGCGGGTGGAATCGTGATTCCAGATTCAGCCACGGAAAAACCTGATCAAGGTGAGATCATCGCTGCAGGTAACGGCAAAATTTTGGAAAACGGAGACGTACGTGGATTAGACGTCAAAGTAGGCGATAAAGTCTTGTTTGGTAAATATGCCGGCACTGCTGTGAAAGTTGATAATGAAGAACTGTTAGTGATGCGTGAAGACGACATCGTTGCGGTTATTGAAGGCTAAGTGCTGACCCATTATTTAAACGAATTGTCATTGATAAAGAATACAGAGGAATAAAGATATGAGTGCAAAAGACGTAAAATTTGGTGATGACGCCCGTCATCGTATGCTAGCCGGTGTCAACATCCTGGCGAATGCCGTAAAAGTAACCTTAGGCCCTAAAGGTCGTAACGTAATCTTAGATAAGAGCTTCGGCGCGCCGGCCATCACAAAAGATGGTGTTTCGGTTGCTAAAGAAATTGAGCTGCAAGACAAGTTTGAAAACATGGGTGCACAGATGGTGAAAGAAGTTTCTTCACAAACGTCTGATGTTGCCGGTGATGGTACGACGACAGCGACTGTTTTAGCACAAAGCATTCTGACTGAAGGTTTAAAAGCCGTTGCTGCGGGTATGAACCCAATGGACTTAAAGCGCGGTATTGATAAGTCTGTCACTGTTGCGGTTGATGAACTGAAAAAAATGGCCAAGCCTTGTAAAGATAAAAAAGCCATCGCACAGGTTGCGACTATTTCGGCGAACTCTGACGCAAATATTGGTGACATTATTGCGGATGCGATGGAACGTGTTACCACTGAAGGCGTTATCACCGTTGAAGAAGGCACCGGTCTGGATAATGAATTAGAAGTGGTTGAAGGTATGCAGTTCGATCGCGGTTACCTGTCACCTTACTTCATTAATAATCAAGAAAAAATGTGTGCGGATATGGAAGCACCTTTTATTCTTATTTACGATAAGAAAATTTCTAACATCCGTGACTTGTTACCAACATTGGAAGCCGTGGCTAAAGCCGGTAAATCATTGTTAATTATTGCTGAAGATGTTGAAGGTGAAGCACTGGCAACATTGGTGATTAATAATATGCGCGGTATCGTTAAAGTAGCTGCGGTTAAAGCACCAGGTTTTGGTGATCGTCGTAAAGCGATGTTACAAGATATCGCGGTACTCACAGGCGCTACCGTTATTTCTGAAGAAGTCGGCTTATCACTAGAAGGCGCGACTCTTGATGATCTGGGTTCTGCTAAGAAGATTGTTGTTGATAAAGAAAATACCATTGTGATTGATGGCGCAGGCGTGAAAGCAGATATCGATGGTCGTGTTGCTCAAATTCGTTCACAAATCGAAACGGCGACGTCTGACTACGATAAAGAAAAACTACAAGAACGTGTCGCTAAATTGGCGGGTGGTGTTGCGGTTATTAAAGTAGGCGCAGCTACTGAAGTAGAAATGAAAGAGAAAAAAGACCGTGTTGATGATGCTTTGCATGCGACACGTGCTGCGGTTGAAGAAGGTGTTGTTGCTGGTGGTGGTACAGCTTTGATTCGTGCCCGTGATGCAATGGCTAAATTGAAAGGTGATAACCACGATCAAGATGTTGGTATCGATATCGCACGTCGTGCAATGGAAGAGCCTTTACGTCAAATCGTTAGCAATGCCGGTGATGAAGCCTCTGTTGTTTGTAATAAGGTTGAAGAAGGCAAAGGTAACTATGGTTACAATGCGGCAAGTGGTGAATACGGCGACATGATTGATATGGGTATTCTTGATCCGACTAAAGTAACGCGTTCTGCACTACAAAATGCGGCGTCAGTATCGAGCTTAATGTTGACTACTGAAGCGATGGTGGGTGATTTACCTGTAGATGATAGTGCTGCTCCAGCTATGCCTGATATGGGTGGTATGGGTGGCATGGGCGGCATGATGTAGGCCCAGAACCTTCGGAGAAGGTTGGGGTTGCCCAGACACGAAAGTGTGGGGTACTCACAATGAACCCGTAGGGTTCTGTGAGCTAGCAAAATGATGCCGAA
>Ga0055584_100006062_pt1 | contig 11847 bp, 14 predicted proteins | sample OSDHelmetaG_FD_58716 | JGI IMG/M metagenome (GOLD analysis project Ga0055584, IMG submission 58716) | Pelagic marine sediment microbial communities from the LTER site Helgoland, North Sea, for post-phytoplankton bloom and carbon turnover... | ecosystem: Environmental > Aquatic > Marine >... | reverse complement strand
GAATATTATATGTACTCGCCTGCTGGTTTCTTAAAGCGCACTGGTTCTTTAACTGGTTCTACAATGAATAGCTATGGCTCTTCAGGCTCAGCGTCAGCTGAAGGTGTAAAGATTGCGCGTGATGCCGTAGTTTATTGCACATCAGGTTATCAAAGCCTCGACAACAAACTCATTCTTTCTTACTTACAAAAAGCTATTCGACCACTCAATCAATTGCGTTCGTTAGAAGATTCACTAGTCATCTATCGTATCTCGCGAGCGCCAGAGCGCCGAATCTTTTATGTAGATGTTGGTGGTTTGCCTAAAGCTAAAGCAGAACAATACCTCGCTGATATCATGACGAAATTTAAGAATAAGGTCGTCTATGATTCATCGACTGGTGAAATTAGAGATGATCGTAAGTTCATGACAATGCTCGAAGATTTCTGGCTTCCTCGGCGTGAAGGTGGACGTGGTACTGAAATCACTACATTGCCTGGCGGCCAAAATCTAGGAGATATCGATGATGTTGTTTATTTCCAAAACAATTTGTATCGTTCTCTCAATGTACCTATCTCTCGTCTACAACCAGAAACTACCTTCTCTCTTGGTAGAGCTACTGAGATCACTCGCGACGAAGTAAAGTTCGGTAAGTTTATTACTCGTCTGCGTAATAAGTTCTCCGAGCTTTTTATGAAGTTGCTCGAGCGTCAATTAATTCTCAAAGGTGTATGTACGACCGAAGATTGGACGGAGTGGAAACAGCAGATTGATTTTAATTTTGCTGTCGATAACTACTTCGAAGAACTCAAGCTTGCTGAATTGAATCGCGATCGTGTTGGTTTGGCAAGAGAAATGGAAGAGTATGTTGGTAAATACTATTCGCATGAATATATGAGGCGATACGTATTACAACATTCTGAATCAGAGATAGAAGAGATTGACAAACAAATCGCTGATGAAAAAACAGATGAAAGATATGTTGATCCTGAAGAATTACAACAGGATGAACCAGAAGAAGAACCAGCACCTCCTGCGCCTACGTACAAACTTGTACCTGACGATAGCAAAAAAGAAGACGATGCAGCATGAAGACGTTTTCTTTATAAATAAAGGTGTAATATAATTGGAGATATAATATGACAGATGTAACTGACTTTATTGGTTCTGCCGTAGCAGACAAACCAGTCGCAGCATTAAAAGCTTTTTCTGCGGCCATGGAACCTAAAATTTCCGATGCTTTAGATTCACGTTATTCTGAAGTATCAAATCAGGTATTCAACCCACAAGTCGAAGAAGATGATGAAGCTGAAATGAATGAACTCGATATGGATGTTGAAAACCCAGAAGCCGAATTAGAAACAGAAATGGAAGAACCTCAAAATGTCTGACATACTTAGTAATATTTTAGAAAAGTACAAGAAAGCGGGTACGCTCGACATCGACCGTTCTGGTGCAGACGGCAAAGAGAACGACTTTATTGGTAAACACACTGATAATGTTGAAACCTTTGATGGTCCTGGCATGAAAGAGATCGATGCTGCTGTTGCCGCTGTTTCCCACAAAAAACGTGGCGATGATAATCATGGCTACGAAGTCGATACAGATTCTGATGTATATGAGTCTATTGACATGACATACGCTGACGATATTGAAGAGTTGGCTGGTATGGAATATGACGACGACGATCTCATGATCGAAGAAGATGTTTTGCAAGAAGACGCATCATTCTTCATGAAGCTTATCGACGAAGTAGTCGAAGAGTTCTATAATGAAGAAGCTGACGAAGAAGAAAAAGCAATGCTAGACGAGATGCTTGCTACAGATGAAGGTTATATTGAATTTATTGACACGATCTTTGAAGGTAAAATGGGTATAGCTGATGAAGGTGGAGATGATGAAGTTATCGACGCGAATCCTAAATTAAAAGGTAAGAAAGCGAAGGGCGATGGTAAAGACAGATCAGCTGATGGCAAAGGTCAAATGACCAAAGAAGATATCGAGCGACATGCTGATGTAAAAATGGTTAAAGTAAAAACACCTGAAGGAAAAGTTGTTTTTCGAAAGCAGCGAGCTGAAACAGAAATAAGTAAGCGGAGCGAATAATGATTGTTAAACCTAAAGCTGCAGAAATAAGCCTAAGTACAGCTAACACTGTTGATTCTGCTTCATGTGTACGTATCTACAACGATACAGCTGGAGATATTCTGATTACTAATACAACTACATCAGGATCTTTTACTCTTCCAGGAGGCGCTATTACTTTTGTAGATAAGGCGCCAACAGACACATTAACTGCAGGTTCTGCAGTAAAAGCAGTTAGCGTAGCATTCAATATCTCGTAAGGACAAGACATGAAACTTATTACAGAAATAACTGAATCAGTCAAAGTATTGACAGAAGAGAATGCTGACGGTAAAAAAAGTTTGTTCATTGAAGGTATTTTTCTTCAAGGCAATATTCCAAATCGTAACGGCAGACGTTATAACTCTGACATCCTTGAGAAAGAAGTTGGTCGTTACGTAAACGAAAACGTAACAAAGGGTCGAGCTTATGGTGAGCTTGGTCATCCTGACGGTCCTTCTATTAATCTTGACCGTGTATCTCATATTATTACCGAACTACGTCGCGAAGGTGACAATTTTATCGGTAAAGCCAAAATTTCTTCTACACCGATGGGTAAAATCGTCGAAGGTCTGCTTTCTGACGGAGCACAACTTGGTGTATCATCAAGGGGAATGGGTTCTCTTAAAGAAGGAAAAGACGGTGTGATGGAAGTTCAAGAAGATTTTTATCTCGCGACTGCCGCTGACATCGTTGCTGATCCATCTGCACCCGACGCATTCGTAAATGGTATCATGGAAGGTGTCGAATGGGTGTGGGATCAAGGTAAAGCTGTAGCAATGCGAGTAGAAGAAATCGAACGTGAAGCTCAAAAAGCTGTTCGTAACAAGCAATTAAGCGAGCAAGCAAAGCTGCACATGTTTGAAAAATTTCTTAACGAGATTTCAAAAGTTTAATTTATATAAATACTAAACACTAGTAAAATAATCTAGGAGATATATCTAATGTCTGAAGAAAATCAAATCGAAGTTGAAGAGGCAGTAGATGTAGTTGAGCAAGAGGAATCTCTTGAAGAAGCTTCATCCGCAGCAGCTGAAACTTTAAAGCCTTCAGCAACTAAAACTCAGATGCTTGGTGATCTGATGTCGAAAGTTGCTGGCATGACGAAGCAGGATCTTTCTGCTTTCCTCGATAAGACTCTTGCCCAAGTTGGTAAAGAGGCTGATTCGGTTCCTGATACGTCTGGTAAGAACAAAGCAAGTGTTGCAACTTCTGGTGCAGGTACGCCTTCTCCTCGTGTTGCTGTTCCCGCTAAGGCAATGAAGGAAGATATGGACGAGCTTCTTGCTAATCAAGAAGATTTGTCAGAAGATTTCAAAGCAAAAGCTGGTACTCTTTTTGAAGCCGCTGTTCAGAATCGTGTGATTCTTGAAGTAGCACGCCTCGAAGAAGAAGCCGAGCAAAAGCTTGAAGAGCAAGTTACTCAGTCTATTGACGAGTTGCATCAACAAGTAGAACAGTATATGGACTACGTTGTTGAACAGTGGATGCAAGAAAACGAAGTGGCTATCGAGTCTAACTTCCGTGTTCAAGCAACCGAGCAATTCATCGATGGTCTGAAAAGCCTTTTTGCAGAGAGCTACGTAGAAGTTCCTGAAGAAAAGGTTGATCTCATCGCTGACCTTCAAACGTCAGTCGCTGAGCTCGAAGAGTCATTGGAATCAGTACAGGCCGAAAACCTGAAGCTGAATGCTATGATTAGTGAAGCAAGCGTTGAAGCTGCCTTCGAAGAGGTATCTGAAGATCTGGTCGAAACGCAAGTTGAAAAGCTTCGCTCATTAGCCGAAGGTATTGAATATGCCGACGCTGAAGAGTATGCAGAAAAACTGAAGATCATTAAGGAACAGTATTTCACTGAGTCTAAGCAAGAAAACGAAGGACATACTGGTCTAATTGATGAAGAAGTTTCTGTTGGTTCTAATGATGAGTCTGAAGAGGGAGAAGCTAAGGTAATTCCCGAAGAGATGAAGCATTACTTCCAAGCAATTTCTAGAACGCATAGAAGTTAACTTTTTTATAAATAGATAAGTATATCCAAAATAATAAACAGGAGTAACACTAACATGAATTTAAATGAACAAATTCGCAACAAGTGGGCACCAGTGATCTCTCACCCTGATCTTCCTGAAATCGCTGATTCCCACAAGAAAATGGTTACGGCCATGGTCCTCGAAAACACCGAACGTGCTCTTCGTGAGGCTGCATCACAAGGCGCTAGCCAACAGCTTCTTTCTGAAGCACCTTCAAACACCATTGGTGACAACTTCGGCGGCGAGTTCGCTGGTTTTGATCCTATCCTTATCAGCCTTGTTCGACGTACTTTGCCGAACTTGATGGCTTATGATGTTTGTGGCGTTCAGCCTATGACTGGACCGACTGGTTTGATCTTCGCTCTTAGCGCTCAGTACGCTCCGGATGGTGCTAACACCACTCCTCGTACCGAAGCTATGTACGACGAAGCCGACACCGACTTCGCTGGTACTGGCACCCATTCTGGTAACTCTCAGACTGGTGGCAAAGGTACTGGTATGACCACTTCCGCTGCTGAATCACTTGGCGAAACTGGTGGAACTGCTTTCGGTGAGATGGCGATGAAGATCGACAAAGTCACTGTAACTGCTAAGTCACGTGCGCTGAAGGCGGATTACTCGCTTGAACTCGCTCAAGACTTGAAAGCAGTACACGGTCTTGACGCTGAAGCTGAACTCAGCAACATCCTTGCTGCTGAGATCTTGGCTGAAATCAACCGCGAAGTTATTCGTACGATCAACCTTGCCGCTGTAGCTGGTTCGCAAGGCACTGTTACTACTAACGGTACTTTCGATCTTGACACTGACGCTTCAGGTCGTTGGTCAGTTGAGAAGTTCAAGGGCCTCATGTTCCACATCGAGCGCGAAGCTAACAAAGTAGCTAAGGACACTCGACGTGGTAAGGCTAACCTGATCATCTGTTCTTCTGACGTTGCATCTGCACTTCAGATGGCTGGTGTTCTGGATTACACGCCTGCTCTGAACGGCAACTCTTTGGCAGTAGACGACACTGGTAACACCTTCGCTGGTGTACTGAACGGTCGGTATCGCGTATACATCGATCCTTACGCAACTACTAACTACATGAACATCGGCTACAAAGGTGCAGGCGCATTTGACGCTGGCATCTTCTACTGCCCTTATGTTCCTCTGCAGATGGTACGTGCTGTCGATCAGGATACCTTCCAGCCGAAGATTGGCTTCAAGACTCGTTACGGTCTTGTTGAGAATCCTTTTGCTCACTCAGTACAAGGTACTCCTGCTGTATCCAACGGTGCAATCACCAACGGTACCAACGCATACTATCGTATGTCTACGGTCAGCAACCTGTTGTAATAAAAAGAATCCCGATAGGGACATTTTTGAGGGGCGCTTTGCGCCCCTTTTTTTGTATATAAATAATAAGCTCATAAGAGCCTAACAAAGGAGGGAAACTATGGACCTTAACCTACCACTTATTGGTAAAATCCACTGGCCGTCACTGCTCCTAGGAGGTGGAGTGGTCTTAGTACTCACAATTTTGTTGTAATCTAGTCATGAGCAACGGGGACTTCGGTCCCCGTTTTTATAAATAATAGAAAACATGGTATAATACTTTATGTCAATGAATAAGAATATGCTATCGCCAGTAGGCTTTAGTTTCCACATTAAGAAACTACCAGAGTTCAACTTTTTTGTTCAGAACGTTACAGTTCCTGGTGTTAGTTTCCCTGTTATTGACCAGCCGACACCATTAAAAACTATTCCTCGTTATGGCGATCATCTCGTATATGGTGAGCTTAATGTTTCATTTAAAGTCAATGAAGATCTAGGCAATTATATTGAAATATACAATTGGTTAGTTGGTCTATCATTTCCTGATAATTTCGATCAATATAAATCTCTTGCTGAAGAAGGAAAACAATTGACAGGTGACGGTCTCGAATCTGATAGTTATCTGATGGTTATGTCAAGTAACATGCAACCAATAATTCGTATTGACTTCGAAGATATTTTCCCAATTTCATTATCTGATTTGACTATGGATTCACGTGACACGCAAATAGACTATATTGAAGCCACTGCATCATTTCGCTTCTTAAAATATACATTTACACCAGTATAATTTTGTAGTATAATAGTTCTTTTGCAGGATATATTATGACTCTTGATGAAATCTTTGACTTATGGTCAGACGATACACAGATCGATCGTACTGAACTTGGTAATGCGGCTCTTGAACTTGCAAAGCTACATCACAAGTACTATCGTATATTCTCTCAAGAAAGACTCTTACACAAGAAACTTGAAGCTGATATGAAACAATTGAAGCTTGATAAGTATGAGTTTTTCGTAGATGGTCCAACAGAAGAACATATTGCAAAAGGTTGGAAGCTACCACCAAAAGGTCGTATTCTTAAATCAGATGCTGGTCAATATGTCGATGCAGACTCTGACATCATCGCACTTAATCTTAAGCTTGCATATCAACAAGAAAAGCTAGAACTCCTGGCAGATATTATCAAAACAATTTCTAATCGTGGATTTCATATCAAGTCTGCTATTGAATGGGAAAGATTTAAGGTAGGAGCATGAAGATAGTTGTGACTGGAGCCTGTGGTTATATAGGCTCACATCTTGTAGTACGACTCGCCGAATTGGGTCACAAAATTATATCTGTTACAAATAACTTTACTGAAAATTATGAGCTGGTTAAAAAGCATTCTTATGTTATAAGAATGAATGACGGTCAACAACATGATATGTATCTTGATCAATCAGATACACTCATACATCTCGGTGGATTTATATCAGTAGAAGAATCAATGTCAGAGCCTCTTAAGTATTATCAAGGAAATACTTCGGAGACTATTAGATTATTGAAAGAATACAAATGGGATAATGTTATCTTCGCCTCAACAGCAGCCTGCTTTGATCCAGTATCTCATTATGCCAAATCAAAGCTCGCATGTGAGTGGGCAATCAAAGCGTTAGTTCCTAACTATACTATCTTTCGTTTCTTTAATGTGGCTGGTATTAACGAAGGTCATTACTATGTCAATCCTACCACACATATCATCAGTAAGCTAGCTGAATGCGCCGTCAATAAAACAAAGTTTATTATGAATGGTTATGACTTTGATACACCCGATAAGACATGTGTACGTGATTACGTAGATGTCAACGACCTAGTAGAAGCAATTGTGAAGGCCATAAATAAACCTGCCAACACTGAATATGAATGTCTAGGTCAAGCAATAGGTTATTCAAACAAAGCAGTGTTACATACAATGGAATCAGTGATCGGAAAACATATCGACTTTGATTATGGTCCGCGTAGAGATGGTGATGCAGCGCGCCTCGTTGTTCCTGAAGTTTCACAATATTTAGATCCACAAAAAACATTGTGGGATATGTGCAAGTCGACTTATGGATATTTTAAGAATCTCAAAAATCAATGAGGTGTATAATAAGGTAGCCACTGATGATCGTGGCATTGCCGAAGAACTGTCTGCGTACTTTACATTCAAAGTGCCAGGTTATCAGTTTATGCCTGCATATCGTAATAAATTTTGGGATGGTCAGATCCGTTTATACAATACATCGACTCAGATGTTATACTCTGGTCTCAATAACTATGTTACTATGTTCGCGAAAGAACGAGGTTATGAAGTAGAGTTTGAGTATGATAATTCAGCAGACAACTATTCTGTAGTAGAAGCAAAGAAGTTTGTTGAAGAAGAAAAGTTTACGATGACACCTCGCGACTATCAGCTTGAGGCATATGTAGACGCAATACGATATAAGCGTGGCCTATTCATCTCACCCACAGCTTCTGGTAAGTCCTTCATCATCTATATGATCATGCGTAAGTTACTACGACAGACACTTATTATTGTACCTACGACTACACTGGTACATCAGATGTACTCTGATTTCGAAGAGTATGGATTCAATAGTGAGAAATACTGTCATAAGATATTTAGTGGCAAAGATAAGAATACAGACAAACCAGTAGTCATCACAACATGGCAGTCTATCTATAAGTTACGTAAAGATTGGTTTAAGAAGTTTGACGTAGTGATTGGTGACGAAGCACACCTCTTCAAAGCCAAGTCATTAACATCTATTTTAGAAAAGATGGAAGATACAGAGTATCGCTTTGGTTTTACAGGTACATTAGACGGTACACAGACCCATAAACTTGTACTCGAAGGTTTGTTTGGTCCCGCGCAAAAAGTTATTACGACGAAAGAGTTGATGGACAGCGGTACATTAGCAGATTTTAAGATTAAGATACTTGCGTTGAAGTACCATGACGAGATTCGCAAGATTGTATCTAAGATGAATTATCAAGATGAAATGGATTTTCTTGTGTCGCACGAAGGTCGTAATAAGTTTATCAAGAACCTCACGCTTTCGTTAGATGGTAATACTCTTTTACTGTTTCAATATGTTGAAAAACATGGTAGAATACTGGAAGAGATGATAAAAGAAGAAGCAGGTGATCGTAAGGTATTCTTTATACACGGCGGAGTCAAAGGTGAAGAGCGTGATGACATTCGTGGTATTGTAGAGAAAGAGAATGATGCAATTATTGTGGCCTCATACGGTACGTTTTCAACAGGGGTAAATATAAAGAACTTGCATTCAATTATTTTTGCAAGCCCTTCTAAGTCGAAGATACGTAATTTACAATCAATCGGAAGAGGATTGAGAAAGTCAGATACAAAAGATTCGGCAGTACTCTATGATATAGCAGATGACTTATCATGGAAGTCAACATCAAACTTTACATTGAAACATCTGATGGAGAGAGTGAAGATTTATGATGAAGAAAAGTTTGACTACAAACTATACAGCATAGGAATTAACTAATGCACGTAGTCGTAAAACTTAAAAATGGCGAAGAAGTTTTCGGTAGGATGAACATCACCGATGAAAATAATATAGATCTAAATGATGCTATGAGAATACGCTATCACTTTAACGACGAAACTGGCGCTCCAGTGATGTACTTCACAAAATATAGTATCTTTACTGAGTCATTTGATGTTACTATACCTAATGATTGTATTATGCACATATTTAAAGATCCGGTTGATAATCTTGTAAAATTTTATGAGACTGAACTGATCGACTGTAAGAAAAGCTATCTCGAGAAACCTAAATCAAACAAGAAGTATGAGAAAGATGAATCTTTGGTAGCTATGATGGAAATGTTAAGAGGCGATTATGAGGTACACTGATGGCTAACTATATCAATAATAAAGAGTTCTATGCTCTTTTACAACAATTTAAACTAGACTGCGCAGCTGCTGAAAAAAATGGAGATCCAGCACCAAGAGTTCCAGAAGATATTGGCAAATGTTTTATGATGATCGCTACGAAGTTGGCTACAAAGGCTAACTTCTCTGGATACACATATAAAGACGAAATGATTTGCGATTCACTCGAAAATTGTGTAGTAGCTGTACATAGCTTTAATCCAGAAAAATCCAAGAATCCATTTGCATACTTTACACAGATTATTTGGTATGCATTCCTTCGACGTATCGAGAAAGAGAAGAAACAAACATACGTCAAATACAAATCACTCGAACAATTAGTAGTCGATGCAGAACTCCTCGATGATGAAGGCTCAGACGCATATAAGAACTATGATATTGCAAACGAAAAGATGAAGCCTATCATCGATAAATTTGAAAACAGACAGAAGAAGAAAAAGACAGCAGAGCCAAAAGGCCTGGAGAAATTTACTGAATGAAACTTGCATTGATTACAGAAATCGTGTTTTGTATAAATAAACAAAAGGAGGTGAGCCGGCAAGCAGCACCTCCTTTCTAAACACAATGCACTGTAGAGGAGATGCATCATGCCTAAACCTATTTATTGGGATACGACAACACTTGACGAAGCCTTGAATATGAAAGGCAGCGGTCGAATTAAAGTAGATCCCATTCCCACCACAAAATCTCTATCTGGTATGCATAAAGGTGAAAAGAATCCTTTTTTCGGTTACAACCATACCAAAAAATCTAGATCAAAAATATCTAAGAATAATGGTAAGGGAAACAAAGGTAAATTCGGTAAAGACCATCCAGCGTACGGACATGCAGTCAATGAAACGAGCAAGAAAAATATATTGAAGGCTCATGCTGATGATCCATGGAATAAAGGCAAAACTGGTTTACAAGCTCATTCAATAGAAACAAAAGAAAAAATGAGTAGAGCGGCAAAAGGTAAAAAGAAACCTACAACTAAATGTCCTCATTGTGATAAAGTTGGTTCGGTTCAAACTATGAAGAGGTGGCATTTTGACAACTGTAAAAGAAGTTGAAGAGCTGATACGTAAATTTTGCTATGAAACAGATGAGACTGCTCCTAACAGTTTAGAAGCGAATAAAAAACTATTGTACAGAATGGCTAATATAGGGTATATTAGACAAGAAGATATAAAGGCTTATGTGAATGAAATTAGCGCTAATCACGGATCAGCATTTCGGAGTACGTAATGACAGCATCCAATTCCACGAATACTACAGAAAATTCTATGAACAATTCTTCTTTCCCACTCTTAGAGAAATGGGCATCAGAGATATCATCGAGCTCGGGGATATTTTCGACAGGCGCAAGTATGTTAATTTTGACACCTTGTCTCGTTGCCGTGATTACTTTTTTGATCCTATCGCGCGTGATGGGTTAAGTCTACATTGTATCGTAGGCAATCACGACATCTATTTTAAGAATACTAATCGAGTCAATGCACCTGAACTTTTGCTTGGTGAGTTTGATCTACATGTGTATTCTGAACCGACTGAAATAGATTTCTATGACACATCTATTCTAATGATGCCATGGATTAACAGTCAAAACTATGATGTCGCGATGTACGCCATCGATCAATCAAAGTCAGATATTTGTCTCGGTCATCTCGAGTTTCAAGGCTTTGAAATGTATCGTGGTGCAGTGATCGATCATGGTCTATCACACAAGGCATTTCAGAAGTTCGACATGGTATGCTCAGGTCACTTTCATCATAAGTCTACGAAAGACAATATCAATTATTTAGGTGCGCCATACGAGATGACATGGTCTGACTATGATGACCCTCGAGGATTTCATGTCCTTGATACCGAAACAAAAGAGTTACAATATTTTCAAAATCCGTTTATAATGTTCCATAAGGTTTTCTATGACGATAATCAAGGCGAAGATATATTAAAACAAGATTTTGCAAAATTGAAAGATACACATGTAAAGGTAGTTGTCAAAAATAAGGACAATCCATATTTGTTCGATTTGTATATCGATAAGTTAAACGCAGCAAATCCCGCACATATGCAAGTAGTTGAAGACAACTTCAATCTTGATCTCGAAGATGATGAGAATATTGTAGACGAAGCTGAAGACACCATTACCATCATTCGAAAGTATATAGATAATCTACAGTTAAGTGATAATAAACCCATGAATGATCTATTCTATGATCTATACCATGAAGCATTGAGTACTGAGTAGTGTTACATTTTAAAGTTGTACGTTGGCAAAATTTCTTGTCGACGGGTAATCAGTGGACAGAGATCCAACTAAACAAAGCCCAATCCACTCTCATTGTCGGTGAGAACGGAGCTGGTAAATCTACCATGCTCGATGCGATCTCGTTTGGTTTATATGGTAAGCCATATCGTAACATCAACAAACCACAGCTCGTCAACAGTATTACGTCTAAGCG
>Ga0055584_100006060_pt1 | contig 11848 bp, 9 predicted proteins | sample OSDHelmetaG_FD_58716 | JGI IMG/M metagenome (GOLD analysis project Ga0055584, IMG submission 58716) | Pelagic marine sediment microbial communities from the LTER site Helgoland, North Sea, for post-phytoplankton bloom and carbon turnover... | ecosystem: Environmental > Aquatic > Marine >... | reverse complement strand
GGGGCCAGTAGAAAAATAATTGTACCGGTGATCAGGATTATGGCAATCATGGCCACGATAAGTTTGACAGGGCCAAGAAACTCCCAGCCAAAAAATGAGAACAGGCGTGACTGACGGTCAGCGCCGAATGTAACCACCCAATTGTTCCAGCCGCGCTGAAAGAGATCAAAGGTATTACGTGCATTTCTAAGCCATTCAAAATCCAGCAGGTAGCGGCGTTGATCGAGAGAGTCAACGGCCCCCTGTTGCACACGTTCCGGTGCGACTGCAGCAGTGGGGTCGATACGCGTCCAACCGGAACCCCTGACCCAGACTTCCGACCAGGCATGGGCGTCGGACTGCCTGACCAGCACGTATGAGCCGATCGGGTTGTAAAAGCCACCCTGGTACCCGGTGACCACGCGTGCAGGAATACCGGCCATGCGCATCATGACGGTAAATGCCGATGCATAGTGCTCGCAAAAGCCCTCCTGTGTATCAAACAGGAACTCATCTACGGTGTGCCGGCTGAGCAGTGGCGGGTTCAGGGTGTAGTGAAACTGCTGCTGGTTAAAATGCTGCAGTGCCCTCTGGATGATCTCGCTGTCACTGTTGGCCTCCTTGCGCCAATCGGCCATCATTTCAGCCGTTCTTGGATTGAACCCTTCGGGCAGTGCAAGCGCTGCCCTGAGCAGGGTTTGTCTGAGTGAAGGGCTGTCCTGAAAGGTTGGATCAGAGGCCATGGTGTAACTGCGCAGGCGGGTGACCGGGCGGGATGCGATTAACTGGTAATCAACCGTCATTTTTGTTCTGCGGGGCGTCAGTGCAGGGTAATCCAGGGCAAACAACCAGCGTTGCTCAGTTGGCTCCATTTGCACCTCATACCGAAAAGGCGCTCTTTCGGCATCCGGCTTGTTATCGGCCAGCAGGTTGCGGCTGAGGTAACTGACTTCCCAACTGCTACCGTCGAAACTCCAGAACACCGGTCCGCGCCAGTACAGATCACTATTTTTTGGCATACCGCCTTCGAATTTGGCACGGAACGCCGGTGAGTCATCCATGAACAGGTTCTGAATACTGCCAGGTGTCATTGAGTCGGATAAGCCGGAGCGGGCGTCCAGGGCATCTTCAGGCAGGCCCCAAAGTGGGCTGCCCCAGCGAGGAAAGAGTAGAAAAAGCGTAATACCAATCGGCAGGGCGAGTGCCATAAGGGATGCGCCGAATCCCAATTCTGTTAATAGCCTACGATCGGTTTCCGGTTCTTCGTCCAGTACGCTGAAGGCCTCGCACCGTTGCAAATACATGAAAGAGATCAATGAGCTGAGCAGGCAGGCAATGATATAGATGATCATTGGAATACCCTGCGAAAACAGGAACTGGGTACCACACAAAAACAGACTCAAACTAACCACGATACGGGCATCCCGGATACGAAAAGTTTCCAGCAATTTTAATGACAGCATCAGCACCAGCATGCTGACCGCCGCGCGTCTACCCATCAATCCGCCATAGGTTGTGACCAGCGCGGTAACCGCCAACGCGGTTGCCAACACGCGCAACACCATTGGTATGGGCTTCCAATGACGGAACTCTGCGGTTATCCGCCATATAATGGGCAAAAGCGTGATCGGTACAAGATGAAACGGCATGCTTGCGAGTTGTGGAAGCATACTGATGACCAGCGTCGAGATGACCCACAATGCACTGAGACGGCTCAGCAGGGCTGTGGGCAAAGATTTCACAGCAAATACAATGCCAGTGATTCCAGGCATCTTGACCGGTGATGGTCGCCTTTACCTGCCGGTATCGCGGTGTCGGGAAGTATCAGGCTATAAGATAACTGCTTGTGGTCTGCGGCAATCACCCATGCGGTGAGAATGGAAAGGCGTTTTTCTACCTCGCTACCCTTCAATAAATCCCAGTCCAGTTCGCATGCATCTTTCCGTGGGGTTTCCATTTCAAGGCTGTAAAGTTCGTCATGGCGTGCACTGGCGCGCCAGGCAACCCGTTGAATGGAGTCACCCGGTTGGTATTTTTTCAACCCATGAACCTCGTCACCATCCCCCCGGCTGGCACGGCCTGACTGGCCATGACCTGTTTTTGGCAGGGGCGGGGCTTTTCTCGCGGGTGCAGGATAAACAAGGCAGCGGCTTTCGGGGAAAATCCATGACCATGCTTTAAAGAGTCCCAGCGGAAAACGGGTTTCCAGTCGGAAAGATGGCATTTCCAGCCATCCGCGTGAGATCGTTGGATGCTGCAGAAGAAATGAGTCGTAGGAATTGAGTTTGAAATCCTTGCAGTCCTGGGCCCGTCTGAACCCGGCCTGGATTGCAAAACGCTGGCGCTCATTTCCGTTAGAGGCAAATACACGGAAATGTGCATTATCACCGCAAAAAACCGGTTCAGAATAAACCCTGTCAATATTCAGTCCGGACAGGTTGCGGTAGGCAATCAATGTGGTCAATTGGGCAATGGTGGCAAGCAGAAACACCAGAATAAGAGCCATGTTGTTATTGAAATTAAGACCGCCGAGTGCCATGAAGATCAGCATGACCCCGAAACCCCAGCCAAATTTTGTAGGTAGTACAAAGATATTTCGATACACCAGCTCGAAAGGAGGGGTCATGGGGCCGCGCTTATTTCGTACCCGCTGCTTGATCCGGTCGGTAATGGAATTTATTAAAGACTTGCTTGCCGGTGGGGCGACGACCGATACCATTGGCTGGCTCAGGGGACTGCGACCTGGTTCAATAAGTTGGAAATCTGCTCATTGACGGAAGTTTCCATACCATGCGGCACGCTCATGCGATGATGGGCGAGACTTGGAAATATGGCCTTGACGTCCTCCGGAATGGCAAAATCCCTGCCTTCCAGAAATGCATAAGCCTTGCTGCAATGCAGCATTGCAATACCAGCCCTGGGTGACAGGCCTGTTTCAAACCAACGGCTGTTTCTAGTTCCGGCTAGCAATGCCTGCACATAATCCAACAGGGCGTCGCTTACATGAACCTTTTGACAGTCACGATTGAGTTGCATCACGTCATCCGGGCTGATGACAGCCCGCGTGTCAAGCAGCACCAGGGCTCTGTCCCGCGCCGTTAACAGTTCGCGCTCAATTTCCGGTTCCGGGAAACCCAATGAAATACTCAGCAGAAAGCGGTCCAGTTGCGAGTCGGGCAGGGGGAACGTACCACCCAGGTCAAGCGGGTTCTGGGTGGCAATTACAAAAAACGGCTTCGGTAAAGGATACGTTTCGCCTTCGATGGTGACCTGGCCTTCCGCCATTGCTTCGAGCAGCGCGCTCTGCGACTTGGGCGTTGCCCGGTTGATCTCATCGGCCAGTACAAGTTGGGAGAAAATCGGACCCGGGTGAAATTTGAATTTTTCACTGTCACGGTGGTAAATGGAAACACCCAGGATGTCTGCAGGCAGCATGTCACTGGTGAACTGTATGCGTTGGTAACGGACACCGATGACGGCGGCCAATGCGTGTGCAAGGGTGGTTTTTCCGACGCCGGGCAAGTCTTCGATCAGCAGGTGGCCGCGTGCCAATAAGCAGCTGAATGCAAGTTTCACCTGCTGCTCTTTGCCCATGACGATATTGTTAACCGTTTTGACCGCATCCTTCAGGCGATCATGTCGGTGACCTTCGGAGTCAGGGGTCTGTAAGGAGAATTCCATTATGTTTCAGGGCTCCAGTAAACCATTGATTTTTGCAGCACAGATGAAGTCATTTTCAGACAAACCGCCAATCGCGTGAGTGGTATACGCCACTTCACAATAATTGTATCCAGCTGAGAAATCCGGGTGGTGACCTTGCTGTTCCGACATATAGGCCATGGCATTGATGAATGCGATCGTAGCTGAAAAGTCCTTGAAATTAAGCCTTCTTTTAATGCCTTTTTTATCCCCGGTCAGTTGCCAACCGGGCAAATGATCAAGGTGCCGGACTGAAATGGCTTCATCCAACGGACAAACGCCGCCTTCACAAGGTTCACAGTGCTTATTCTCTAAATTAACCAAACCCGCTCCCTGGACTGACAGGGTCCGAAAACACATTCCGGCCCCTTGGTCGTAGCCACACTTTGGACACAGTATACATTTACTCGCAATGAAACTCATTTCATGGAAGTATCTGACTATTAATAACGACTTTTGAGTACACTCTGTGCATAAGAAAACCAGGTTTGGATCATACTGACATGTCAGACAGGCAATCAAACTGCACCGCACTCATATTACCCGGTGGTGGCGCGCGTGGTGCTTACCAGGTGGGTGTGCTCAGGGCCGTCAGTGAGTTAACGGCAGACGGACTCAATCCTTTTCCGGTGATATGTGGAACCTCCGCCGGCTCGATCAATGCAGCGGTTTTGGCCAGCCACGCCCATGAGTTTTCAACCGGGGTTGAGCGTCTGGAACAATTCTGGCGAAGTATGTTTTGCGCGCGAGTTTACCGCACAGATGCATGGACTGTATTTAAATCCGGCATGCGTTTCGCTCTTACCCTGTTATCCGGTGGTTTGATCAAGACGGACCCAAAGGCTTTTCTGGATAACATGCCGCTACGATTGTTTCTGGAGAATCACCTGCAGTTGGAGGGTATCCAGACTGCACTGGACCTGGGTGCATTACGTGGTGTGGCTGTTACGGCATCCGGTTACACCAGTGCTACAGCAACCAGTTATTTCGAGGCGCAGGAAGATATTGATGAATGGCAGCGTACACGTCGCCGCGGGCAGGCTTCGAAACTGAATGTTCATCACCTGTTGGCATCGGCAGCTCTGCCGATTCTTTTTCCGGCTGAGCGTATCGGCAACGAGTATTTTGGAGATGGTGGTATGCGAATGGTTGCTCCACTGAGTCCTGCGATACACCTCGGTGCGAACCGGATCATGGTGATTGGTACGCGCGATGAAAGACCTGATCTGCCGCCCGAGAGCCCTGCAGAGTATCCATCTGCGGGTGAAATTGGCGGTTACCTGCTGGACACCATCTTCATGGACACGCTCAATGCCGATCTCGCGCGGATGAGGCGTATTAACAAGACCCTGGAGCTTATACCTGAGGAAAAACGACAACAGACCGATTTAATTAATATCAATAGCCTGGTGATCAAGCCCAGCAAAGATCTACGCTATGTGACGCAGGCACATGTCAATGATATACCCCGCAGCGTTCAGGTTTTATTGCGTACACTGGGTGGTTGGGGAAGGGATTGGCGTATGGCAAGTTACCTGTTATTTGAGTCCGCCTATTGCGGGGAATTGATTGACCTTGGTTATACCGATGGCATGAACGCGGAGCAGGAAATTGTCGATTTCCTGAAAAACTAACCATAGATTACATGGCGTCGGTCGGTTGCTCCGTTTTCGCCTGCTCCGGGTCTGCTGGTTTGTCCGCCGGGATGACGGGGACACTTTCTTTTTCACGGGGGAAATCATCGACTGCTATGACCAGTGCGCTTGCCTTCTGAGCCAATCGCACCATGGTCGCCTGTTCCTCGGTAATCACGCCACTTTCCGTAGCACGTTTAACCAGGCCCTCGTAATTTTCAAAGTTGACAGATTGCTTTAAAGCGTTCTTGATCGCGCGCTCGGCAGCCTGGGCTTCCAGCACCAGGTGGAATGCCTTGTTAACACGACCGGTCGCGTCATCACGGTCCGAGACAAAGACACCGTCGATTAAACGATCCCGGCTTTCATTTTCACTGAGCAGTATTTGAGCGACTGCTTTAACAGTCTTATCGGTCGGTTCGCTATACGGCATGCCGAAGGGAAACACGATCAAGCGGACAATCCGGCCCAATACGGGCACGGGAAAATTCTGAATGACACCCAACAGACCCTGCTGGATACGATACAGACTGTCTTCCATACCCCACTGTAGCAACGGCAGATCAGCTGCCGGTCGGGCGTTATCTTCGAACCGCTTCAACATGGCGCTACCCATGTATAAATGGATCAGAACATCCGCCAGTCTACCTGAGAGTTTTTCCTTGAATTTGAACTTGCCGCCCAGCAGCACGAGCACCATGTCTGCGATGAATGCAAAAGCGGCACTCATCCGGCTAAGTTGCCGGAAATAATGTGCATGCGGACCTTTTACCGGTGCCGGTGTCATTAGACTACCGGTTAGGCCCAGTAAGAGACTGCGTACCATGTTGCTTAGTACGAAACCAACGTGGGCGAAAAGGGCGTTGTCAAATGTTCGCCTTGCCTTGCTGTTGGCAATGCCGGTTACGGCGTTCATTTCCTTTAAAAGGCAGGGATGTGCCCGGATGGCGCCCTGGCCAAAGATAATCATTGAGCGGGTCAGGATGTTCGCACCTTCGACAGTTATGGCTATCGGTAGGGTCTGGTATGCACGGGCGAGGTAATTATTGGGTCCCTGGATAATGCCCTTACCACCGTGTACATCCATGGCGTCGATGATGCATTGCCGGTTGCCTTCGGTGAGTTGGTACTTATTGATGGCGGACAGCACGCCGGGTTTTTCACCTTGATCGAGAGCGATCAGGGTTAACAATCTTGCCGCATCCATGCGGTAAGTCCTGCCGCCTATTCTTGAAAGTGGTTCTTCTATGCCGCCAAAATACCCGATAGGTACATCAAACTGGGTACGGATTCTGGCGTACGCCCCGGTCAGCAAGGTGGCCATTTTTCCACCCGCTACTCCCAATGACGGTAGTGAAATAGCACGTCCGGCCGCCAGGCTCTGCATCAACATACGCCACCCCTGTCCCAGGCGTTGCTGGCCGCCGATGACCCAGTCCATAGGGATAAATATGTCCTTGCCACGGGTCGGGCCATTCATGAACACTGCACCAACCGGCAGGTGGCGATTACCTATTTCGATACCGGGCGTACTGGTTGGAATCAACGCACAACTGATGCCAAGGTCGGTCGTGTCACCCAGCAGGCCATCCGGATCGTATGCACGGAAGGCAAGACCAAGCAATGTCGCAACAGGGGCCAGGGTTATGTAGCGCTTATTCCAGCTAACCCGTAAACCCAGAACTTCCTCGCCTTCAAAAGTACCTTTACATACGACACCCTTATCCGGCATGGCGCCTGCATCGGAACCGGCCAACGGTGAGGTCAGTGCAAAGCAGGGGATCTCCTGACCAGTCGCGAGACGCGGCAGGTAATGGCTTTTTTGCTCGTCAGTGCCATAGTGCAGCAATAACTCGCCAGGACCCAGGGAGTTGGGCACCATGATGCTGACAGCAGCTGTGATATTACGACTGGCAATTTTCATCACCACGGCGGAATTGGCCTGCGCGGAAAACTCCAGACCGCCGTACTCCTGTGGAATGATCATGCTGAAAAAGCGCTTGTCCCGAATAAACTGCCAGACAGGTTCGGGCAAATCCTGATGTTTTTCACAGATTTCCCAATCATCAAGCATCAGGCACAATTCTTCGACCGGGCCATTAATAAAAGCCTGCTCACGTTCGCTTAGTTTGGGGGGCGGTTGTCGTAACAGGCGCCGCCAACGTGGCTTGCCGCTAAATAATTCAGCATCCCACCAGACAGTGCCGGCTTCGAGTGCCTCGCGTTCTGTGGGTGAAAGTTTTGGCATCACCTTTCGGTAGACACTGAAAAGCCGGTTGCTGATAAACAGCCGACGCAGAGGCTTGATTGCGAAGCCTGCAAGACTGACAGTCGCTATACCTAAAGACCAGCGGAACCAGGCGGGAATTTCATAGAAGTGACGGAGTTCAGTGAATGCGAAGGTAAGCCCGGCGAGGATCGCAATAGAGATCAACAACGGAATACGGTAGTAAGCCAGTAAAAGTACTGAGAATACGAGCAAAACCAAAAAAAGAGCGGTCATACATGTCCTCGCTTTTACGTTGTAGATTAGTCACGTCGATCCGGTGACTGGATCAATTCATTTTACGGGTGAATATCATAGATGAAAATGGGCCAGGATGGTAACTCAAGATATTCAGAAAGCTGATTGCAAGCAAGCTTGTGTCAGCTTAAAATTACCTGTTGTCTCGAGTCAATTAACAAGAAACATTGCTTGTCTAGTATATTCTTTTAATTCAATTATTTATAGGGAGTTCTTAAGTGTCTGTTGAACGTACATTATCAATTATTAAACCCGATGCAGTTGCAAAAAACGTGATCGGTGAAATTTATAGCCGCTTTGAAAAGGCCGGACTGAAGATTGTTGAGGCCAGAATGCAGCATTTGAGTCGCGAAGACGCCGAAGGTTTTTACGCGGTTCACAGCGAACGCCCCTTCTTTAATGACCTGGTTGCGTTCATGACCTCGGGTCCCGTGATGATCCAGGCTCTCGAAGGCGAAGACGCCATTGCAATGAATCGCCAGTTAATGGGTGCCACCAATCCTGCAGAGGCAGAGGCGGGTACCATTCGCGCAGATTTCGCAAAAAGCATCGATGCCAACGCAGTGCATGGTTCGGACGGACCGGACACAGCCAGAACTGAGATTGCCTACTTTTTTGGCGCCTGAAAACACAAATAGTCAAATTGCTGTGAATGCTGTCAAAAGCCGCATTAACCTGCTTGATTTCGATGAGGCAGGTTTACGCGACTTTTTTGAGTCAATTGGTGAAAAGCCTTTCAGGGCACAGCAGATACTTAAATGGGTTTACCACCACGCCGAAACCGATTTCGGGGTAATGACCGATCTGGGAATTGCCCTGCGCGAGAAACTGAATTTGATCGCAGAGATAAGACTGCCTGAAATTCTCCGGGAACAGCGTTCGACCGATGGCACGGTGAAATGGCTCATCGGGTTTCATGGTGGAAACGCGGTTGAAACAGTCTATATTCCCGAACCGAAGCGCGGCACTTTATGTGTGTCTTCGCAGGTTGGGTGTGCGTTGAACTGTTCCTTCTGTTCAACCGGAGCACAGGGTTTTGCACGTAACCTGACCACCGGTGAAATCATTGGCCAGGTCTGGCTTGCGGCAAAGGCACTGGGACATGAGCGAAACGGCCTGCGTAAAATCACCAATATTGTGATGATGGGTATGGGTGAACCCCTACTCAATTTTGATGCTGTTTTGCGGGCTTTATTATTAATGCGCAGTGACCTCGGTTTTGGTTTTGCTGCAAAACGCGTCACCGTGAGCACCGCGGGTCTGGTCCCGGGCATCTATCGCCTGCGTGAATCCATTGACGTTGCTCTGGCCGTATCCTTGCACTCGCCTGTGGATGATGTGCGTGTTGAACTGGTTCCTCTCAACCGCAAATACCCCATTGCTGAGTTGATGCAGGCTTGCAGGGACTTCGTATCTGAAAAACACAAGCGTACAGTGACTTTCGAATACACTTTGATTGATGGTGTCAACGATCACCCTGAACACGCACGTAAACTGGTAAAATTACTCAGAACCGTACCGAGCAAGCTTAATCTGATACCCTTTAACCCGTTCCCTGGTACTCAATACCGTTGTTCAAGCAAGGAACGGATCACCCGGTTTCAGGAAATAGTGATGCAGGGAGGGTTAATTGCTACGGTGAGAAAGACCCGTGGAGAGGACATCGACGCGGCCTGCGGACAATTGGTGGGCAAGGTGCAGGATCGCACTAAGAGAAGTGAACGGATAAAAACAAGAATGGCGGAAATCACCCCATGAACAGGTATATACCTAAGGTTTTTCACACCCCAAATGTGCTTTACAAGATGCCATTACGACTGTTTTCTTTAGTCATTTTGGCCGCTTTCATCAATGGTTGCGCATCAAAGCAAGAAAAAGACCCCTACGATGAAACCAAAACGCAAAAGGCGGTGGAATCCAATACTGCACTTGGGCTCGAATACATGAACCGGGGCCAGTACGAGGTGGCCCTGGGTAAATTGAAAAAGGCAGTCAGAGAAGATCCGAAGTATGCACCCGCACAAACGGTGCTGGCGGTGCTCTATGAACGTATCGGTGAACAGGAGTTGGCTGGCAAGCACTACAAGAAGGCCTATGAGGCGGATCCTAGTAATGGTGATGTGAATAATAATTACGGTGTTTACCTCTGCCAGAACGGCAAGGAGAAGCAGGCGATTGAGCATTTCTTAATGGCCCTGGATGACCCGTTTTACAGTTCCCCTTCCATTGCCTTGACGAATGCCGGTTCCTGCGCACTTGGTAGTGGTGACCTGGTCGAGGCTGATGCGTATCTGCGTCGCGCATTAAAAATCGAACCTGATTTCCCGGATGCTTTGATGAATATGGCCAAACTGAGCTTTGAACAGGAAGAATACCTGACAGCGCGCGCTTTTATGCAAAGGTTTGAAGAGGTCGCGGGTCATACAGCCGAAACGCTGCTGCTCGCTTACAGGGTAGAGTCAGCTTCTGGTAACCGAAAAGCAGCGACGACCTATAAATTAATGCTGGAAAGCAATTTTCCCGAATCTGATCAGACCGCTGAGGTCCGGAGGCTCTCTGGAAGATGAAAGAACAACAACCACTAATTCCAATGGCTACGGGTGAGTACCTGAAATCCTTAAGGATGGAGAGGAAGCTTTCCCTGACCGATGTTGCTAAAGCGATCATACTGGACGAGAAGCTGTTGGGGGATCTTGAGCAGGATAACGTCGGTCATATCGCCTTGTTGTACAGAAATGGTTATATCCGGACCTATGCGCAATTTCTTCAGGTACCCGAGGATGACATTTCGGCTTTGTTGGTAGAGGCAGATTCAAAAGAACCCAGCTTGAAACATATTTTTGTTGAGCCGCCGAAACGCAGTTCGATGGATAAGTGGTTGCGCGCCAGTAGTTATGTGTTGGCGTCCTTGCTGGTTGGCACCCTGGCCTGGCAATTCACACATGAGGCAGTGAGGCTTTCACAAAACGGTTCGCGGCTTCAAAGTAGTGGCGTAAACGGGGCGGACACTGAAGAGGCAGTTGACTCTGCTCAACAGCAGGAGATCAATGGTCCGGTCAACGCTTCAATTGCACCATTGGGCGCTTTACATGCCGGGAGCGAGGATGGCATGGATGCCGCCGAGCAGGCGTGGGCAGCCCTTTCAAAACCGGCATTACCAGATGGTGAAAGCAGCTTACATATTACGGTCTCAGCCGATAGCTGGGTTGAAATCATCGATGCCAGTGGCCAGGAGCTTGAAATGGATCTGCTGCGGGGTGGTAGTGAAAAAGCCTACCATGGTCAGCCACCATTCAAAATTCTGTTCGGTCGTGCCTCGGCAGTACGTTTGTCGATGGATGGTGAAGCGGTGGATTTAACTACATATACCCGGGATGACGTTGCTCAGCTAAGTTGGCCGCAACAATTACAGGCCGGAAATGAAGGGCCGGACGGCAACTGAAATGAGTTCTCCTATTCGCTCAATTCGAGGGATGAATGACATCCTTCCCCAGGATATGCACTATTGGCAAAATCTGGAAGATACGGCTGTGCAGGTTTTCACTGCTTATGGTTTTGAGCAGATTCGTCTGCCGATGCTTGAGAAGACAGAAGTTTTCACCCGGGGTATCGGGTCAGCGACCGACGTCGTATCCAAGGAAATGTATAGCTTCAATGATCGCAACGACGAGTCATTGAGCTTGCGTCCTGAAGGAACCGCAGGCGTGGTTCGTGCAGCATTACAAAACGGATTGTTGTATGGGCAGGCGAGACGGCTCTGGTATAGCGGTGCGATGTTCCGTTACGAGCGTCCGCAAAAGGGCCGTAGCAGGCAGTTTCACCAGATTGGAGCAGAGCTGTTTGGTGCCCCGGGAGCGGACGCCGATGCGGAGATACTGATGCTCGGCACCCAGTTATGGAAAAGTCTTGGATTGCATAATTTACGTCTGGAAATCAATTCACTGGGTAACACGGACGAACGTGCAAGCTACCGGGACCAGTTGTACTCGTTCCTCAGCGCCCATAAGGGTGA
>Ga0055584_100006059_pt1 | contig 11849 bp, 11 predicted proteins | sample OSDHelmetaG_FD_58716 | JGI IMG/M metagenome (GOLD analysis project Ga0055584, IMG submission 58716) | Pelagic marine sediment microbial communities from the LTER site Helgoland, North Sea, for post-phytoplankton bloom and carbon turnover... | ecosystem: Environmental > Aquatic > Marine >... | reverse complement strand
GGATTTTCTGAACATCAAACTGGATTAGCTGTAGATATGGTTTCAGGTACCAATGGTTTAACTTCATTTAAAGTAACCGGTGAGTATGAATGGATGCTTGAAAATGCAGCTAATTATGGTTTTATCCTAAGATATCCAGAAAACAAAACATCAATAACAGGCTATGGTTATGAGTCTTGGCACTGGCGTTATGTGGGAGTAGACCTAGCTAAAAAAGTTAAGGACTCTAATTTAACATATGATGAATATTATCAAATATTTTTATTAGATTCAGATACTACAAATTCTTTAATTGAAAAAAATAAAGTTGATTTTAACTAAGCAATATTTTGATTTTTATAATGATAAAATTTAAGCCCATAAAATTCAGTATATATTTTATGGGCTTTTTCATTATTAATTTAAATGTATAGTTATTAAAGTTTATTACTGATAACAATTAACTAATTAAGATTCTTTTTATAATGAATTTTTTTTTAAAAAATGATATTATTAAGTAAGAAAAGAGGTTTATTATGTTACAGATAGTTGCTGACTCATCAACTTTATATACAATCGATGAGGCAAAAGAAAAAAATTTATTTATAAATTATCTACAAGTTACAATAGATGGAGTAAGTTATCGTGAATTTGAAGATATATCTTCAAATCAGTTTGTTGAATTATTAAAAAAAGGACATATCCCAACATCATCGCAGCCTCCTTTAGGAGAAGTTCTTACGACTTACGAATCATTTGATAAAGATGATGAAGTCTTAGTTATATCTTTAGCTGATGGCCTTTCTGGTACTTATTCAACTGCTGTTATGGCAACGTTACAAGCAGAAAATCCTGACCGATTTATAGTCTTAAACTCACAGACATTATGTGGACCCCATCGTTATTTAGTAGATGAAGCTTTAAGACTAAGGGATTTAGGAAAAAGTAAGGAAGAAATACTTTACTTTTTAAGAGAAAAGATAAAAACAACTAAATCATTTTTAATTCCTATGGACTTTAAATTCTTACAAAGAGGTGGGAGATTAACTCCTTTGGCGGCAAAAATTGGTTCTATGTTAAATTTGAGGGTTTCTTTAGTAACTAGTGAAGATGGTAAGAAACTAGATCGTTTTACCTTAGCTAGATCCACTGAGATTATTACTAAAAGAATCATCAAAAAAATGAAGGATGATGGTTTAGATGATGATTACATTATCTATGTAGCTCATGCTCAAGCGGGAAAAGAAAAAGACAAAGTAATTGCAAGAATCAAGAAAGATTTACCAAATAATGAATTTAATGTAATTGATTTATCTCCCGCATTTATAACTCAAGGTGGCCCAGGTTGTATTGCCGTCCAATTTATCAAAAAATAAATTTTTAGCCTATATATAATAGGCTATTTTTAAATATATTTAAAAAGGAGCTTTTTATGAATAACCCATATGAATACACACTAGATAATAAAAGATACCAAACATTAAACTATTATCTTAAAAATAAATATAATAATAAAGTTAGTAAAATTCCTTTAGATGCTGGCTTTACTTGCCCTAATAGAGATGGATCAAAAGGTTATGGTGGTTGCCTTTTTTGTTCTGAAGCTGGAGCAGGAGAATTTACCCTATCATCTTTAAATTTAGAAAAACAATATCAAGAAAACCTGAAAATGATGCATATGAAATGGCCTAATTCATTATCAATTCCCTATTTTCAAAATTATACCAATACTTATGGACCTTTAAGTAAAATAAAATCAATGTGTGAATGTTTTATTGACAAAGAAGAGGTAGTTGCAATTTCAATAGCTACTAGACCAGATTGTTTAGATGATGAAAAAATTGATTATCTAAATTCATTAACTAGCAAAAAAGATATTTGGTTAGAACTAGGACTTCAAACAAGTAATAAAAAAACTGGTGAATTAATTAATCGAGGACATGATTTTAAATGCTTAACTGATTGTTTAAAAAAATTAGAAAAAACAAGCATTAAAATTTGTATCCATATTATTAATTCATTACCTTATGAAAGTAAGGAAGACATGATTAAAACGGTTAAAGATTTAAAAGGAAATCATTTTCATTCAATAAAAATTCATATGCTTCATGTTTCTTCAAATTCCAATATATTTAGTTATTATAAAAAAACTAATTTTAAACTTCTAACTCTAGAAGAGTATGTTGAAGTAGTTGTTAAGCAATTAGAATTATTAAAAGCAGATATTATTGTAGAAAGACTTACCGGTGATCCTGTTAGAGAGTTATTAATTGCCCCAGATTGGGTATTAAATAAAACTAATGTCCTGAATTCAATCGATAAATACATGAAAAAGCATGATACTTATCAAGGTAGATTATATGATGAATATTAATACTGCACTCCATCATTTTTTAAAGCCACTTCTAAAAAAAGATTTTATATCAGTTGACGCTACTTGTGGAAATGGTAATGATACTTTATTTTTAGTAAGAAATACTAAATTTACATATGCTTTTGATATTAATCCAATAGCAATAGATAATACTAAAGCTAGATTAAAAGACTTTTCTAATTATAAAACAATTAACAAAAGTCATGTTTATATTAAAGATGAGGTTTTAAATGCTGACTGTATTATTTTTAATTTAGGTTATTTACCAAAAGTAGAATCCCCTACCATTACAAATAAAGAAACAACAATAATCGCCCTTAATTCCGCTTTTTCCTGTTTGAAAACAAATGGTCTACTTAGTATTAGCTGTTATTTAAAACATGATGGTGGTTATGACGAATATTTAGCAGTAGTTGATTGGTTAAAGATTAACAATCATAATGTCATTTATACTTATCAAGATCAAAGTAAAGATCTAGCACCAATTTTATTTGTGGTTAAAAAGGAGTGCCAATGATAAAAAGAATATTAATAGCGATTTTAGTAATTATAATAGTAACTTGTACTTCTTTTATTTATATTTACTTTATTCCTAATCAAACAATAAGTAAGATTAAATTCCAAGATGATTCACTAGAAATTAGTGAAAACTTTGATAATTTTAAAATAATAGCCTTTTCAGATTTAAAAATTAAAAATGAATCTGATTTAATTGAACTTAATAATCTAGTAAATTTAATTAATGATCAAGAACCTAATTTAGTTATTTTTTTAGGTGATGTCTTTGCAGAGACAAGTAATATAAATGATAATCTTATTGAACAAATAAAAGATAGTTTATCTTCCATTCAAGCTAAGTCTGGCAAATTTGCTGTTTTAGGTGAAGTTGATTTATTAGCAATCGAAAAGATATATCCTTTATTATTTGATTCGGAATTTGAAATATTAGAAGATAAAAGTTTAAAAATATTTAATGGTAGTAATGACTACATTAATCTAATTGGAATGAGTATCAGTTCCAGCGGCAACTACAATACCCAAACTGCATTTACTAATGTAAATAAAACTGCTTACACAATTACACTTTGTCATTATCCTAATTTATTTTCTAAAATTGAAGGAAAAACTAATCTATTTTTAGCTGGTCATACCTTAGGTGGAGAAAGAGTTCTTCCATTCATTGGACCAAATAAAGCTATTGAAGGAACAGATCAATATTATAATGGGATAGTAACCGATAATAATGCTACAATGATCATTTCAAATGGAATTGGCGAAAATGAGGATTACCGAATATTAGCAGAAAAGAATATTATAGTTGTTACCTTAAAACATAAAGATAAAAACTCAACTATTAATACTCAAGAATAGTAAAAAAAGATCTAGTATTAGATCTTTTTATTTACCATTTATTCACATGAATATTTTTCTCTTGATATCGAGTATTTTCCTTATCATTTATTGCCTTAGGGTAGCCAATAGGAATAACATTCAAAGGTACAATATGATCTGGTAATTCTAAAATATTAGTAAGAGCTTTAATTTTGCTTTCACTATTATAAACACCCGTCCAAACAGCACCTAAACCTTGAGCATGAGCAGCTAATAAGATATTAGTACTTGCACTTGAACAATCTTGAACCCAATATTGTTTAGCCGAACCAGGCAATGCCTTTTTTAAATTGCCACATACAACTATAGCTAAAGGTGCTTTACTAGTCATCTTTGCAAATGGCAATACTTTAGAAAGATTTTTTAACACTTGAACATCATCTATGACAATAAAATCCCATGGTTGTCTATTAACTGCAGATGGAGCTGCCATAGCTGCTTTTAAAATATTGTTAATCTTTTCTTGCTCAACCTTTTCAGTAGTAAATCTTCTAACACTTTTTCTAGTAAATATATTCTTTAAAGCTTCATTCATGTTTATCTCCTTTTTTTTATTATAAATCAATATAATTAATAAGTAATCAAATAGTATCTTTAGCTTTATAAAAAATAAATATTAGGCTAAACGAGTTAACTTTATAAATAATAAAAAATAACTTAGAAACTAAGTTATTTCTTATAGATAAGATATTACTTGCTAAGTTAAAGTATCTAATTATACTTAATCTTCTAATTTATCATTCTTTCCTGAAAAAACTATTCCTAAAAGGCCATTACCAGTATGGCTTGCAATAACAGGTCCTAATTCACATATTTCTATCATTAACGATGGATAATTTTGCCTTAATTTTTCATAAACTTTAAGTGCCTCATCATTACAGTTAGCATGAACAATAAAAATTATTTGATTTCTAGTGTTTTCTATTCGATTATCAACTAATTCCAACAATTTTTTTATTGCGTTTTTTCTACCCCTGCTTTTTGAAAAGCTTCGTAGTTGTCCATTATCATTAATATTTAAAATAGGCTTTACCTTCAGGGCTTGTCCTACTAATGCAGAAGTTTTTGATAACCTTCCACCCTTGAAGAGATGCATCAAATCATCAACAGTAAAATAAGCATATAGTCTTTTTATTACACTATCTAAATCAGAAATATTTTCATCAATAGTCATTCTTCTTTGCCTATTAACAGAGGCGAAAATAGCTATTGCTCCTTGAGCAATTGTTGCAGCTTTAGAATCTACAATTTCAATTCTTGCCTTTGGATATTTTTCTAAAACAATTGACTTTGCTAATATTGCCGATTGATAGGTAGAAGACAAACCTGTAGATAATGAAATATAGATAATATTCTTTTTATTTTTTATATGTTTTTTAAAGTAATCAATATACCTATCAGGTGAAATTTGACTAGTTTTAATATCACAATCGTCATGTAGATAAGAGTAAAATTGTTCTTGAGAAAGATCACGATAATCATGATAATGAACAAATAATTTATTATCTACTAATACATCCATTGGTATAACCTCGATATTATATCGCTCTATTAAATCAAGGTTAATATCACTTGCTGCGTCGGTTAAAATTACATAATCTTTCATAAGACTCCAATCTATTTTGACATATGTCTTTCAATATCTTCAATTTCTTTAATAATATCTTTAGCTAAATTTACACAACCGTCTTCAGTAATCAATAAGTCATCTTCAATCCTAATTCCGATTCCCTCATCACTTATATAAAGACCAGGTTCATTTGAAATAATCATACCTGCTTCTAATTTAGTATTTCCTGCTTCCAATATTACATCATGAGTATCAAGACCAATAGTATGACTTACGCCATGAAAATAATATTCAGATACATCTTTATTAAGATTTACTTTAGGTAAAGCTTCTCTATAGTATTCAACTACTAGATCATTTAGTTCCTTAGTAGTTATTCCAATTCTAGCATTATCTTCCACTATCTTTTGGGCATTTAAAACTATTTGATAAATTTCTTTTTGTCTAGCAGTAAACTTACCATTAACTGGAAAAGTTCTAGAAATATCTGCACAGTAATGATTCTTAGTAGCACCAAGATCACAGAGGAAAAGATCTCCATCGTTTAATTTTTTATTGTTTGCAACATAATGAAGAATGGTAGCATTTTTACCTCCTGCAGCAATTGTAGGGAAGGCTAATTCCCGACAGTTATTTTTGGCAAGCTCTAATTCAAATACTTTTTCTAATTCTGCTTCATAGATATTAGCTTTTGAATATGACATCATAGCCAAAATACCTTGATTAGTTATTTCAAGTGCATCTTGATGACACTTGACTTCATACTCATCCTTGACCATTCTTAATTTAGTTAAGTGATGAAAAATATCCGATAAGTTTACTGCTGGATATTTATTCCTAATTTCATTTGCGAATTTTAAACCTTCAGATTCAATATTATCTAAATGATAATGATTTAAATCCATGTATAAATTAAAATTGTTTTGATTTCTAATTATTCTATTAAAAGTAAATGAAACAAAATCTTTAAAACTATCTCTATAGGCAATATTCTCAATACCAGATATTTCTTTAGCTTCTGAAAGTGATATTCTGCCACCAACCCACTTAGCTATTAACTCATCAAATACTGGGATGAATAGTCTTTCAGTCATTTTACCATTGTGATTTAAAATAAATAAAACCATATCCTCTTGTTCTAATCCAGTAAGATAGTAAAAATTACGATTAATCGAAAAAGGAAAATTCTCATCTTCTGAGTTAGGTAATGATTTGCCAGAAAATAAAATTATCAATGATTCATCTTCAAGCTTGTTGGCTAATTCATCTCTTCTTTTTTTATAAATATCCATTAAAATAAGTCTCCTTCATCTTTAGACAAGTCACAATAAACTGTCTCTCTATTTTTAACACATTCATTAACTAAAGAGTCATAGTCAAACTTACTCTCAAAAAATTCACACTTTCTGATTTTAGGTTTTGTAGTTGGCTTTTTAGGATTAAAGATTGTACAACAATCCTCAAAAGGTAAAATTGAAGTGTCAAAAGTTTCAATTTTTTTAGCGACATCTATAATATCTAATTTATCAAAAGTTGCAATTGGTCTAATTACAGGCATATTTACCACGTCATTAATAGCTTGCATAGAATCTAAAGTTTGTGAAGCAACTTGTCCAATTGATTCTCCATTGGCAATTATTTTGCAATTAGTTTCATTCGCTAATTTTTCAGCTATTCTATACATCATTCTTCTCATTAAAGTAATTGCATATGATTCATCTGCATTTTTATATATTGCAAGTTGTAGGTCAGTAAATGGAATAATATGAAGAGTAATAGATCCTTGGTATTTTGATACGATTTTACACAAATCTTTCACTTTATTTAAAGCTTGGTTTGAAGTGTATGGAGGAGCTGCAAAATGAATACATTCAACTCTAACTCCTCGTTTCATCATTAGATAGGTTGCAACAGGAGAATCAATCCCACCGCTCATCATCATTAATGCTTTACCACTAGTACCAACTGGATATCCCCCAGCACCTTTTACTATCTTACTCATTAGATAAGTATCTTCTTCTCTAACTTCAATTCTTATTTTTAAATCTGGATTTTTGACATCCACACCAATTCCATCTATACTTTGTAGAATTTTTGTAGCACATAAACGATTAACTTCATCACTTGTCTTTTCAAATGACTTATCATGACGTTTACAAACCATTTTAAAAGTCTTAAAATTTTCATCTAATGCTAATTTATAAGCAGTATCTACTATAGTATCTAAGTCAGATTCTATTTTAATTGTTGGCGAAAATGAAATAATACCAAAAACTCCCTTTAATAATTTTTCAACTTCATCATAATTCTCACCATTTAAAGTAATATAAAGTCTGTCATAAGTTTTTCTATATTCAAGTTTTTTAAAAGCTTTTAAAGTTTGTTTTAAATTTGTTAGTAATCTAGCAGTAAATTGTTTACGATTTTTTCCTTTTGTTGTTAATTCACCATAGCGAACTAAAATGTATTCATAATTAGCTTGTTTCATATTTATTAATAGTCTCCTTTATTGATTCTACTAAGTAATCAATATCTTTAAATGTTAAGTCTTCACTCAATGATATCCTGATTGAAGATAAAGATTCATTTTCACTTTTATTCATAGCTAATAAATTTCTAGATGGTTTAGCCAATTTAGAATTGCAAGTTGAAATTGCAGAAACCATAATTCCTTTTTTATTTAAGGCATTTAACATTATTTCTGATTTAATACTAGTAGATATATTTACTAAATTATAGATATTATCATAACTATTAAATGTAATTTTCGCAACCATTTCTAGTTTTTTAACCAAATAATTCTTTAATTCAGAAATTTTAATTTTTGAACTTTGATGTTTTTCTAACGCCAATCTCAATGTTTTAGCAAAACAAATATTTACCAATACATTACTAGTTCCACCCCTTAGTCCAAACTCTTGTTGACCACCGGTAATTAAAGAGGCTAAATTCAAATAACGTTTACGCATTAAAATACCACTTCCCTTCAAACCACCAATCTTATGTGCTGAAAAATTTGCTAAGTCAATATTTTCTAAGTTTATATCAACTTTAGCTAAAGCTTGGGTCATGTCTGAATGAAAGTAGGCATTTGAGTTCTTTTTTACATATTCGGCCATTGAAGCTATATCATTTATGGCTCCAGTTTCATTATTTACATAAATAATGGATACAAGTAATGTATCCTCTTTAATTGCATTTTTTAAATCATCTAATTCAACCTGACCTTTATTGTTTACAGGAAGGTAAGTAACATCAAAGTTAAATAATTCTTCCAATTGTTTAAAAGTATTATAAACAGATGAATGCTCAGAAACAGAGGTGATCAAATGTTTTCGTTTTAAATTTTTAAAGCAGATCCCCTTAATTGCTAAATTATTAGCTTCAGAGGATCCACTTGTAAAAATTATTTCATCATTATAGACACCAAGCATTTTCGCTATATTAGATCTTGCTCTTTCTTGTAAATTATATAATTCTAAGCCTTCATCGTATAAGGAATCCGCATTAACATAATACTTATCCAATAAATTTTTATATAAAGTTATTATCTCTTTTTGTGGTTTTTGTGTTGATACTGAGTCAAAATATAATCTTTTCATTAATTACTCTCCTTTAATACATTTTCAAAATTTTCGGGAAAGATTTTTTCAATTGCTGTTATTGCTGTAACTAATGCTTGCGTATATTCACCATTCGAAAATAGTAGCTCTGACCTAGTTAAATCTGAATCTACACTTGGATTAGAAGAGCGATACTTATTACCAATAACAATTGTGTTCTCAACCATAATTGCCATTCCTACTAGACTATTTACATTATTATACAATTTATAAACAAAATCCTGAGCTTCTGCCACTGTAGAATTTAGTAAAGATAAATTTAATGGTTTTTCAGCTAACAATTTCTTTATTGTGTGAATATAACTTCTTGATTTATTTGTATCTTCTTCATATTTATTTGATATTTGAGGTAACTTATTTTTTCTAATCTTAACATTCATTTCATTAATCAATAATTGTAATTTAAGAAGTTGTAATTTAGCGTGTTTTTCATCACTATTACAATTTTCAATTAATTTTCTATCGGTAACAACTTTATCATTGATTATTTCAATATTATCAACTAATTCTGTGTAAGAGTGTAAGATTGTAGTGTTAGGACTTGAATTAGCCTCAATCATTTTATCCAATTTCTTTTTATAATCTTTAGCTTCAACCAAATTATTTTCTACTTCACTTAAATCCGCTTTTAATAAATTAGAATCGATTTTTTGATTAAGGACTTTTAATTCGCCCTCAACATAGTCAATATTATAACGAATCTCTTTAAATAATTCTTGTAATTTCTTTGATAGTTCTTTATTGTCAGTATAAGCATCATTTTCTCTTTTGATTGAATTTCTAATTTGAAGTAAACGTTCCTTAATTTCAAAAATATTTGAGCCTACATCATTTAAATCACATCTTTGAATGTGTTGAAGATCATTTTTTAATGCTTCTTCAACTATATCTAAATTTTTCATAACTTCTAAATGTTCAATATAAACCATTCTTTGTTTACTGACATTAACGTCTGATTTAACTTCATCTATTAAATTAGGAATAGTTCCTTTAGCATCAGTAATTAAGCCAGGTAATACTTGTACAGCATTAGTGATAACTGCTAATTCACTTTCTAGGCTTGTAATTAATGCTGAAGATTTTTCATACTCACTTAAATACATCCATTCTTCAAATTCAGTGAATTTTTTTTCTAATTTTTCTAATTTTTCTACTAAAGAATTCTCACTAAAAGCAAGTAAATTTCTATTTTTTGAGACATCTTGTTTTATTTCTTGATAATCTTTTTTCATTTTCATGACTTTGTTTCTTTGCTCAGCTTCTTCTTCTAGGATTTCATCTAAGGCATCCTGAAGTTTTGTATACTGAGTTTGTGCAATTTCAGTCATTGAATTTAAATTCATTATATTCTCATTAACATCTTTAATTTTTCTAGCATTTAATAAATCATCAGATTCAATTAATAAATTTTTAATTTCAACTAAATTTTTGGAAGCATATTTATAATCTTCTTCACAAATTTTAACTGTTTTTTTTAAATTCTCATTAGCTTTGGCTATTGCAATTGATTTATTTAATTTAAAGAGTAATGGAATTGACTTCAAATTGTTATACTGATACTCCACTGCCTCTAAATCAGCTTTAGCTTTTTTTAATTTTCTATTTCTCGCAAACATATAAATAACAATTAATAGGATAGCTATTCCTATAGCAGCTATAATATAAAATTGATTATAATCTTTCAATTTATCTAACATAAGATCCCCACCGTCCATAATTACATTTAAATAATAAAAATTAATTTTTAGATATTTTATCTTTTCAAATTATATCATATTTAACTGTTTTTTTTAAGCTAAAAATAATCAAGATAATGATATTTATCTACTAATCTTATTTAAAATATAATTGAATTAACGATAAATATTATTTATCTAAGAAAACAAGTTAGTAGAATAATAAACACACTTTAAATTAACTTCGTTTAGTCAAATAAACAAAATAACAATTGACTTTAATCTATAACTATGCTATGCTTGTCAAGCAATATTGATGGCAGCTTGTAAAGTTGTTGGATAAGCGTTGGTACTGTAAAAGAGATTAGTAGCTTGCTGCAATAAGTGAAACATCAAATACCAACACTTTCTGATAATGATTTACACCTGACGTTGTTTTGCGCCATAAACAACAGGAGGACTTATAATGGCAACTTATAGAGGATCATCTTGGAAAAAAGCTAGACGTTTAAGCTTTTCAATCCTTGAAAACGGAAAAGAATTACAAAGAAGAGATTATGCACCAGGTCAACATGGAAAAACTCGTAGAGTAAAATTAACTAACTACGGTTTACAATTGAGAGAAAAACAAAGAATTAGATATATGTATAACCTTACAGAAAAACAATTCTTAAATACTTTCAAAAAAGCAAAAAACATGGACGGTGTTCATGGTACTAACTTCTTAATCTTATTAGAAACTAGATTAGATAACGTAGTTTATAGAATGGGTTTCGCTACTACACGTCGTCAAGCTAGACAATTAGTAAATCACGGACACATTTTAGTAAATGGTAAAAAAGTAGATATCCCATCTTACAATGTAAAAACAGGAACAGTTATCGAAGTTAAAGAAAAATCTCGTAGCAATACATTCATTACTGAATCATTAGAAGCAAGAGTATCATTACCTGCATTCGTTGAAGTAGATAAAGATGCTAAAAAAGGAACTTATGTTAGATTACCTGAAAGAAATGAAATCAGTAAAGAAGTTAACGAATTATTAGTAGTAGAATTCTACAACAGATAATTACCTTAAAAGTCACTTTAATAAGTGGCTTTTTTATTTAATAATAGATAATATAAAAATCCTAACAATAGATTAAATTCTTAATTTATTATTAGGATTTATTTTCTTTTAATTAGTTATTACAAGTATCTGAATTTCTTTTGATGATTAAAGACATTATATGAGC